>JACXTT010000696.1_pt1 | contig 57431 bp, 59 predicted proteins | sample 9270951 | NCBI WGS metagenome assembly JACXTT01 (sample SAMN15532306, study PRJNA645909) | rock metagenome | isolation source: weathered quartz diorite | place: Puerto Rico | collected 2017-06-21
TCGGGAGCGACCGAAGGCAACAACCTCGCCATCAAGGGCGCGGCGAATTTCTACAAGGGCAAGGGCAAGCACATCGTCACGATGAAGACCGAGCACAAGGCGGTGCTCGACACGGTGCGCGAGCTCGAGCGCCAGAGTTTTGAAGCGACCTACCTCGACCCGGAGCAGAACGGGCTGCTCGACCTGGAGAGATTCAAGGCGGCGCTGCGCCCCGACACCGTTCTCGCGTCGGTCATGATGGTGAACAACGAGATCGGCGTGATCCAGCCGATCGCCGAGATCGGCGAGATCTGCCGCTCGAAAGGCATAATCTTCCACTGCGACGCTGTGCAGGCCGCGGGAAAGATCGCGATCGACCTGCAGAAGCTGAAAGTGGATCTTTTGACGGTGACCGCGCACAAGGTCTACGGACCGAAGGGCATCGGCGCGCTGTACGTGCGCAGAAAGCCGCGCGTGCGCATCGAGCCGCAGATCCACGGCGGCGGCCACGAGCGTGGCTTGCGCTCGGGGACGCTCCCGACCCACCAGATCGTTGGCATGGGCGAAGCGTTCCGCATCGCGAAGCTCGAGATGGCCGCCGAGGGGGAGCGCATCCGGAGCTTGCGCGACAGGCTGCTGGCAGGGTTCAAGGACATGGAAGAGGTGTACGTCAACGGCGACATCGAGCGGCGCATACCGGGAAACCTCAACGTCAGCTTCAACTTCGTCGAGGGCGAATCCCTGATCATGGGGATCAAGGACGTGGCGGTGTCCTCGGGCTCGGCCTGCACTTCGGCGAGCCTCGAGCCCTCGTATGTTTTGCGGGCGCTCGGGCGCTCGGACGAGCTCGCCCACAGCTCGATTCGCTTCACGATCGGCCGCTTCACCACCGAGGAGGAGATCGACTACGCCGTCAAGCTCCTGCGCGCCAAGATCGGCAAGCTGCGCGAGCTTTCGCCCCTTTGGGAAATGTACAAGGAGGGTGTGGACTTGAATACCGTGCAATGGGCGGCACATTGAGGGTAAGGATTCAGGGAAAGACTGAAACCGAGGAGTAGCACATGGCATACAGCGACAAGGTACTGGACCATTACGAGAACCCCCGCAACGTCGGTTCTTTCGACAAGGCGGACGAGCACATCGGCACCGGCATGGTCGGCGCGCCGGCCTGCGGCGACGTGATGAAGCTGCAGATCCGGGTGAACGAGCAGGGAGTGATCGAAGACGCGCGCTTCAAGACCTACGGCTGCGGATCCGCGATCGCGTCCTCTTCGCTCGTCACAGAGTGGGTGAAGGGCAAGACGCTGGACCAAGCGGAAACGATACGGAACACCCAGATCGCCGAGGAACTGGCGCTGCCGCCGGTGAAGATCCATTGCTCGATCCTGGCCGAGGACGCCATCAAGGCGGCGATCGTCGATTACCGCAAGAAACACGGGATCGAACATCCCGCCGAGAAGGCAGCCAAGGCGGCCTAAGGACGATGATTACCCTCACCGAACGCGCCGCGACTCACGTCTCCAATTTCCTCTCCAAACGAGGCAAGGGAGTGGGTTTGCGCCTGGGCGTGCGTACTTCGGGCTGTTCCGGCCTCGCCTACCGGATCGAATACGCCGACGCCGTCAACCCGGATGACCGGACCTTTGAGAGCCACGGGGTGAAGGTCGTCGTCGATCCGAAGAGCCTTCAATTCCTCGAGGGCACCGAGCTCGACTTCACGCGCGAGGGCTTGAACGAGGGCTTCAAGTTCAACAATCCCAACGTGAAGGATGAGTGCGGCTGCGGCGAGTCCTTCAACGTATAGCGGGGCCCGGCCTCGCGGTGCCGAGAAAGGGGCGAACGCCCCTTTTTTTCTATCCCGGAATGTGAAATGAACCTGAATCAGAACCACTTCGAGCTGTTCGGTTTGCCGGTGCGCTTCGCCGTCGACGCCGCGGCGCTCGAGACGCGCTATCGCGAACTGCAGCGCGAGGTGCATCCGGACCGCTTTGCCTCCGCGCCCGAGACTGAGCGGCGCGTGTCAATGCAGCTGGCGACGCGCGTGAACGAGGCCTATCAGACCGTGAAGTCGCCGCTCAAGCGGGCGGTCTACATCCTGCGATTGCGCGGCGTGGATCCGGAGTTCGAGACGAACACCGCGATGCCGCCCGAGTTCCTGACGGAACAGATGACCTGGCGCGAACGCATCGAAGCCGGATCCGAAAATCCCGAAACCCTGCTTCGATTGCGAACCGGCTTGCGCGAGGAAAGCAGGAAGATCTACGAACACCTGCAAGGGCAGTTGGACGAAGGCAGCGACGACGAAGCCGCCTCCAAAGCCACCCGGATGCTGATGTTCTACGAAAAGCTAGCCGACGAGATCGACGACAAGCTGGCGGAGCTCGAGACGTGAGTTTCGGAGTCTGAAATGGCGCTGCTGCAGATTTCCGAGCCCGGCGAGTCGCTCGAACCGAACCGGCAGCGCCTCGCGGTCGGCATCGACCTCGGCACCACCAATTCGCTGGTGGCCGCGGTGAGGAACGGCATATCCGTGGTGCTCAACGACCACGGCGGCCATGCGCTGCTGCCTTCGATCGTGCGTTATCTGCGCGATGGAGGAGTGGCCGTCGGGCGGGAGGCCGAGGCGGAGCTGGCGCGCGACCCGAGAAACACCATCGCATCGGTGAAACGCTTCATGGGGCGCGGCCTGAAGGACGTCACACACGTCGAGAACAGCCCCTACGACTTCCTCGATTCGCCCGGCATGGTGCAGATCCGCACCGTCGCCGGCGTGAAGAGCCCGGTGGAGGTCTCGGCCGAGATCCTCAAGGAGCTGCGCGCCCGCGCCGAGGAGAGCTTGGGTGGGGAGCTCACCGGCGCGATCATCACGGTCCCCGCGTACTTCGACGACGCGCAGCGCCAAGCCACCAAGGACGCGGGCAAGCTCGCCGGCCTGAACGTGCTGCGGCTCTTGAACGAACCGACCGCGGCGGCGATCGCCTACGGGCTCGAAAACGCCGCCGAAGGCATCTACGCCGTCTACGATCTCGGCGGCGGCACTTTCGACATCTCGATCCTGAAGCTCTCGAAGGGCGTGTTCGAGGTGATGGCGACCAACGGCGACGCAGCGCTCGGCGGCGACGATTTCGACCAGCGCCTCTTCTGCTGGGTGGTGGAGCGCGCAGGGCTCGCACCGCTCTCCGCCGGGGACACTCGGGCCCTGCTCACGAAGTCGCGCGCGGCCAAGGAGTTCCTGACGGCCCACCCGGAGGCGCGCATCTCCGCGACGCTCGCGAGCGGCGAGACCGTTGACGCGACCGTCACGCAGAAAGAATTCCAGGAAATGACCCGGCCCCTCGTCGCGAAGACCCTGGGGCCGTCTCGCAAGGCGCTGCGCGACGCGGGGCTGGATCGGAGCGAGGTGAAGGGCGTGGTGATGGTCGGCGGTGCGACGCGCATGCCGCACGTGCAGCAGGCGGTCGCCGAGCTTTTCGGCCAGGCACCGCTCAACAATCTCGATCCGGACAAGGTCGTTGCGCTCGGCGCCGCGATCCAGGCCAACGTACTCGCCGGCAACAAGGCTTCGAGGGACGATTGGCTGCTGCTCGACGTCATCCCGCTTTCGCTCGGCGTCGAAACCATGGGTGGCCTCGCGGAACGGGTCATCCCGCGCAATTCGACGATTCCCGTGGCGCGCGCGCAGGAATTCACCACGTACAAGGACGGCCAGACTGCGATGAGCATCCACGTGGTGCAGGGCGAGCGCGAGCTCGTGTCCGACTGCCGCTCCCTCGCCCGGTTCGACTTGCGCGGCATTCCCCCGATGGTCGCGGGCGCCGCGCGCATCCGCGTCACCTTCCAGGTGGACGCCGACGGCCTGCTCTCGGTGTCCGCGCGGGAATCCTCGACCGGCGTCGAGGCGGCGATCGCTGTCAAGCCTTCCTACGGCCTCAGCGACGACCAGATCACGCGGATGCTCAGGGACTCGTTCGACCATGCAAAGGATGACGTGCGTGCGCGCGCGCTCAGGGAACAACGCGTCGAAGGCGAACGCATGCTCGAGGCGACGGAAGCCGCGCTGCGCGAGGACGCCGACCTGCTTTCCGCGGAGGAATCGTCCGCGTTGCGCTCGGAGCTCGACGCCCTGCGCAAGACGCTCTCCTGCACCGATCATCGCACCATCAAGTCGGGGATCGAACGGGTCAACCGCGCATCGGAAGCCTTCGCGGGCCGGCGCATGGACCGCTCCATCAAGCGGGCCCTTGCGGGCAGGAAGGTCGAGAGCCTCTAGCCTGATGCCCCGGATCATCGTCCTCCCGCACGAAGAGTTCTGTCCCGGCGGCGCCGTCATCGAGGCCAAGACGGGCGAGTCGATCTGCGACAACCTCCTGCGGAACGGCGTCGAGATCGAGCACGCCTGCGAGAAATCCTGCGCCTGCACCACCTGTCATGTGGTTGTTCGCGAGGGCTTCGAGACGCTCGACTCTTCGGAGGAAAAAGAGGACGACCTGCTCGACAAGGCCTGGGGACTGGAGCCGAACTCGCGGCTGTCCTGCCAGGCGATCGTCAAGGACAGCGATCTTACCATCGAGATCCCGAAGTACACCATCAACATGGTGAAAGAGATCAAATAGAGGCGACCATGAAATGGACCGACACCCTCGAAATCGCCATCGCGCTCTCGGAGAAACATCCCGACATAGACCCGCTGACCGTGCGTTTCACGGACCTGTTCGAGTGGGTTCGGGAGCTCGACGAGTTCGACGACGACCCGAAGCACTGCGGCGAAAAGATCCTCGAAGCGATCCAGATGGCGTGGATCGACGAGGTCGAGTAGTTCCTTTCCGTCACGTTCAAACCGCGCTAGACTTCCGCCGAGGAGGATCAAGGGAGAGAAAAATGCCGCTGCTCGGCGCCATCGTCCTGCTGATCCAGTTCTGTTTTGCGTATCACGCGCTCAAGACCGGCCGGCCGTACTGGTGGATCTTCGTGATCATGGGATTCCCGATCATGGGCTGCGTGATCTACTATTTCGTCGAGGTCTTCCCCCGGACCCGGGAAAGCGCAAAGGCCGAGCGCGCGATAAACAAGGTGGTGTCGGATCTTTCCCGCGCGATCGATCCCGAGAAGGAACTACGGCAGCGCATCGCAGAAGCGGAGCTCAACCCGAGCATCGACAACAAGATCGCCCTGGCACGCGAGTGCCTCGCATCGAACATGCCGGGCGAGGCCGTCAAGCTCTACCGAAGCTGCCTCGCGGGCTCCTTCGCCAGGGACCCGAACATAAGATTCGGCTTGCTCGAGGCCGGAATCGCGGCGGGTGAATACACGGCCGCCAGGACCACTGCCGAGGCGCTGTTGCGCGAGAACCTGCTCCTGGCGCGCGCCCTCGAGAGGTCGGGCGATGTGAACGCGGCCGAAGGCGCCTACGCAGACGCAGTGAAAGTTTTCCGCGGCGAGGAAGCGAGATACCGGTACGCAGCGATGCTGAAATCGCTCGGCCAGACCGAGCGTGCGAACGTGCTGTACCGGGAACTCATCAAGAACGCGGAGCGCTCCCCGCGGTTCTACCAGGACGCACAGAGCGACTGGATAAAGGCGGCCAGGCGCGACCTGGCGACCTGAAAACTCCCCGAGCACCGGGCCGGCTACGCCTTCGATTCGTCGAGCAGCTTCTCGAACCGCCGGTCGGGGCACAGCCAGATCGCGGCCACCAGCACGTATAGGCCGCACGCGATCCAGGGGTGCACGAAGGCGAGGGGAAGCGCGGCGAGGTAGATGACGAGCGAGATCTTTCCTTTGAAGTCCCTTCCCAGCGCCTTGGCGAGCGGCGAATCCTTGGCGTGCGCCGCGAGAAGCACGCGCGTCAGGACGGTGTACGCGCACGCCGCGCCGAGCAGCACCAGGCCGTACGCCGCGACCGGCACTGCCGCAAAATGATTTTCATCCATCCACCCCGTGACGAACGGCACCAGCGAAAGCCAGAAGAGCAGGTGCAGATTCGCCCACAGCGTCGCGCCGTTCACGTGGTGGACCGCATGAAACATGTGGTGGTGGTTGTTCCAGTAGATGCCGACAAACACGAAGCTCAGCACGTAGCTCAGGAACAGCGGAACGAGCGGCGCGAGCGCTTGCGGGTCGGCGTCGTGCGGAACCTTGAGCTCGAGCACCATGATCGTGATGATGACCGCGATCACGCCGTCGGTGAAGGCTTCCAGTCGTCCCTTCGTCATGCGTCGCCGAGCTGACTCAAGGCCTTGCGGAATAGAAGTAGTACGTCGCCTTGTAGGGGACCCGGGCTTCCCTGCCGAGCTGCGTCTTGCTGCAGGCTCCCGCGGGAGCTTTACCGCCGACGGTGTAAAGCCGCTGGATGCTTTGCGTCCGGCTGAAGACGCCGCTCCCGGAAGTCGATTTTGCGGCGAGCAGCAGCCACGGAATTGCGGTCGCTGCCGGACCGTCGTCGCGCGCCTTGACCTCGCCGGTCACTTTGCTTCCGTCGTTCGATTCCCAAGTCGGGCCGGCGTAGTGCTTGCCGATCTTCTTTCCGGAAAGGTCGAGCAAGTCGGCTTCCGGCGCTTTGAAGACCCACTCGAACCGCGCCGGCTCGGTCTTGGTGGCGCCGCACTCGTAGATCTGCACGCCCGTGGCGGGTGACACGAGCGACAGGGTCTGACCGGCAGGGACTCTGAGATTCTCGGGGACCAGGGGATTCGTTCCGACTTTTGGAGCGGCGCAGCCCGCGAGAATCACCGCGAGGCATGCCATCGTGATTGCGCAGCGGTTTTTCATCGTTCGAGCTCCTCTTTCTCAATCGGCCTTGACGCCGGCTTCCTTGACTACTTTTGCCCAGCGCGCTTTCTCGTTGACGATGAACGTGCCCAGCGCTTCGGGCGGACCGGCGCGCACCTCGGTGCCCTGTTTCGCCAGGAATTCCTTCATGTCGCCCGTATTCAGGATCCGGGTCAGCTCGCCGTTGAGTTTCGTTATGACTGCGCGGGAAGTGCCGGCCGCGGCGAGCACGCCCTGATAGGAGCCGGTCTCGAAGCCCGGAAGCGTCTCGGCCACCGTCGGCAGCTCGGGCGCAGAAGGCACGCGCTGCGCGCTCGACACGGCGAGCCCTTTCAGACGGCCGGCCTTCACCGAAGGATAGGTGGCGAGCATGCCGTTGAAGAGCACGTTCGCGTTGCCCGCGATCACGTCGGTGACTGCGGCCGAGCCGCCCTTGTACGGGATGTACGCCCACTGCACGCCGGTGCGCGCCGCGAATTCCACGCCCGCCAGGTGCGGCGCGCCGCCGGTTCCCGAGTTGGCGAAATTGAGCTTGCCCGGATTCGCGCGGGCGTAGGCGATCAGCTCCTTGACGCTGCCGACCGGGACGGAAGGGTGCACCGCCAGCACGTGCGGCGAATACGACACCATCACGACCGGCGAGAAATCCCTCGCCGGGTCGAAAGGCATGTCGAGATATACGCTCGGGTTGATGGCGAGCGCGCCGACGTCCGAGAGCAGCAGGGTGGCGCCGTCGGGCGCCGACTTGGCGACGTAGTCCGCGCCGACATTGCCGTTGGCGCCGGTGCGGTTCTCCACGATGACCGGCTGGCCCCAGGCCGCGGTGAGATGCGGCGCGATCGCGCGCGCGAGGATGTCCGAGGTACCGCCGGGAGCGAACGGCACCACGATCCGGATCGGCTTGTTCGGGTACGACTGTGCGTGCGCCGTAGAAGCGGGCAGGCCCGCGGCGAGAGCTGCGGCGAGGGCCGCCGCGCCAACGCGGTTCATGGATCTCCTCCCTACGGTGCCTTTGCCTTGAGAGCCGCGAGCTCGGCCTCGCTGCGCACGCTCATCAAGCCCATCTGGCTGGTGCGGTAGACCGGAACGACCACCGACAGCCTGCCGTCGCGCTCGGAGAGCGCGATATGGCGGATCTCGGTGCCGCGCACGGGCAGATCGAATACCGTCCACGCGTTGGTGGCCGGATCGAGCCTGACGATGCGGTCGGCGGTCCACAGGTTGCCCCACACCCTGTGCTTGCTGTCGACGGCGATGTGGTACGCCTGCATCGCGGGATCCGGCAGCGGGACGATCGTCGTCTCTTGGTATTGATCTTCGCCCACGACGCCCCGTACGAATTGCCCACCCACAGGAGGTCGGCGTTCTTGTCTGTGCCCATGCGGCGCGGACCCTGAGACCACGGCAGGGGAGCGTTGAAGCCGAGGTCGCTGACCGTCTCGTAGAAGGCGCGGTCCTGGCCGAACAGGCGGTCGACCTTGACGTCGGGCATCTTGATCTCGATCGCCTTGCCGGTGGCGACGTCGCCCTTGTAGACGGTGTCCATCGCCATCTGCGCCCACCAGCCGTTGCCGTCGCGATCGCCGGCCGCGCCGTAGGTCGCGCCCGAGCCTCTCGGATTTTTCTCGGGGATGCTCGACTTGAACTCGGTGAACTTCTCGGCCACCGGATCGAAGCGCACGGCGCCGCTGGGCGTGGACGCCCAGACCATGCCCTTGCCGTCCACGTCTATGGTGACCGCGCCGCCCACCGGAGCCATGGTGCTCGGCGTCTGGTAGATCGTGATCTTCTCGGTGGCGGTGTCGAGCTTGCCGAGCGCGCGGCGGCCCGGGTTGACGTCGAACCAGAGATTGCCCGCGCGGTCGCGCGCGAGCCCGTGCGTGGTGGCGGCGAGGCCGTTCGCCGCATCGGCCTTCAGGTATTTGACCGCGCCGGTCACCGGATCGACCTTGCCGATCGTCACGCTGCGGTTGGGGTTGTTGCAGGTGAAGTAGATCGTGCCGTCGAGGCCCAGCGCGCCGTCGTGCGGCAGCTGGCCCATTTTCGAAGTGGTGCCGAGCGACCAGTCGGTGCCGTCGTTCGGGTTGTACCGGGTGCCGATGCCCGTATCGGGATTGAGGGGCAGGTCGTAGAGCGTCCAGACGGTGCGCGCCGCCTCGCCCGCGGGCCGCGCACGTGCCGGGACCTTCGTCGACGATTCGCCCTGACCTCTGGCGCGCGCGAGATAGGCGGCGAGCGGCTTCTGGTGGCGCTCGAGGATCTGGTTGGGCTTGGCATTCGGCCCCGGATAGACGCCGGTGACCGGCACGACTTTCATCAGATCGATGATCTTGCTCCAGCCCGCTTCGTCGAAGCGGAATTGCAGCACGTAGCTCGTCGAGTGGCAGCCGGTGCAGTTGTTCATGAAAATCTTCTTCATGCGGGCGTCCTCGGCGCTCGCCTCGGGCAATGCCGCGACCATCATCTCGCCGGGCAGCTGGCGGAAGCGCCGTTCGGGGTCGGTCATCTCCTGCAGGCTGAAATCCGCTCGCCGCGCCGCGGACAGATCGACCGCGCCCTTGCCGATCTCGAAGCCGAGCGCCTGCGACCACACGCGGTACTTGCCCGCGGGCAGGGGAGGGAAAAAATACTCGCCCGCGGTGTCCGTATAGACGCTGGTGGTGATGGTCGAGCCCTCCAGTTTGGCCGATACCGTGACGCCTTCGAGCTTCTGGCCGGAACGCGAGGTGATCGCGCCGCTCAACACCTAATCGGCGGCGTGGGCCGCGGTCGCAGCGAGGAGGGATGTCGCACATGCGAGGAGTAAGGACTGTGCTTTGCTCATCGGGTGTCTCCTTATCTCTGCGGTTCGTTCGCCGGTACGGGAACGGTTCTCACATAAGCGATGATCGCATCGATCTCCGCCGGCTTGAGGTAGTACTTGAACGCAGGCATGCGGTCGGTGCCGTTGACGATGAAGGCGCGCATGACATCGTCGTTGCCGGCGGCCGTGGCCTTGTTGAGCGAGGGCCCGTAGGTCTTGACGCCGAGCGACGGCTGCAGGTGGCAGATCCCGCACGACTGCGCGAACACCTGGCGGCCGAGGAGCTGCGTTTCGCTGAGAGCGCTTGGCTGCGCGTGAGCGACGGCCGCGGCGAGCGCGAGCCCCAGCGTCGAGGCTCCGTGTTTCATCGGTGATTTCTCCATGGGTCTGTCAGGCGGGCTCCAGGCCGTGCCTCCGGATGACCGATGCGGCGGCTGGCGCGGTGATGAACTTGAGGAACGCCCTGGCCGCGTCCGCCTGCCTCGCGCCGGCGTGAATGCCGGCCGAGAACACGGTCATGCGCTGCAGCTCGCCCGGCAGCGGGCCAACGTAGTCGATGCCGGGGAAATGCACCAGCTCGCTGATCTGCTGGAAGCCGATCTGGGCATCGCCGCTCGCGATCAGGGTGCCGACGAACACGCCCGACGGGGTCTGCTTGAGCTTCCCTTTGACCTCGCCTGCGATGCCCAGCTTCTCGAACACGCTCAGCATGTAGACGCCGCTCGGGCCGGTGGAATAGCCGATCGATTTCGCCGCGAGCAGCGTCTTCCTCAAGGCCCCCGCCGAGCCGATGTCGGGCTTCGCCGCGCCCTTGCGCACCGCGACCCCGGTGCCGGATTTCGCGAAATCGACGCGGCTGCCGGCGACGGCTTTGCCGAACCCGATCTGCTCGTCGATCGCCGGGCCCGCCATGATGATGAGGTCGTAGGCCTCGCCGTCCGCGAGGCGTTTCTGAACGTTGAGCGTTCCCGTGAAAACCGTCGCGACCTTGTGCCCCGTCGCCTTTTCGAATTGCGCCACCAGCTCGAGATAGGCCTCCTGGGTGGCCTGCGTGGACAGCACCTTGATTTCCGCCGCCTCAGCCATGCCCCAGAGCAGCAATGCGCCCGCCGCTGCGATGGTAACTGCGGTTTTCATGATCCTCCTCCACTATTGCGGCACGACGCCGTCGCGGCCGACGTTGATGCGGCTCGCCTCCAGCGTGCCGTCCGGCTTGCGGGTCGCGGCGAGCACGGTGAACCGCGCGCCCGCCTTGAGATCGCCCTTGCCTCCGATCTCGTAACGGACGATCGGAACGCCCGGCGGAACGACGATCTTCTTCTCGCCGTCCTTGTATTTCACCACCATCGCAGCGCCGTCGACGCCGGCGACCGTTGCGCCAGAGGCCGAGCCGTTGGTCATGGTGCTGTTCGGCACCGGCGCATAGGGCCGGTGACCCTCGCCGGTGCCGCGCATCTGCTCGGGGAAGATGTGCACTTCCAGCGCCTTCTGGCTGCCGTCCGGCTGCGGCATCGCCGCGCTGCCGAGGAAGGTGCCTTCCTTGATGTCGGCCATCGAGGCTTTGACGACGGCGACGATCAGCGCATTGTCGGTGAGCGCGAGCTTGAGCTCGGCGCCGTCAGTAGATTTCAGGGTGAGCACGTTGCCGTCGACCTTCTCGATCGTCCCACGTACGCGCAGGGTCTGTGCCGTGGCCGCCGCGCACGACGCGGCGATGATCGCACCGGCGAGCGCGATTTGAAATGTTCTCGTCATGTTGTTCTCCCAGTACGTGGACGCGCGCCATATGGCGGCGCGCACAGTATATGACAGGACGGTCGATTTTTCGCGGCGAACGCTCAACCGGACCCTCAGCGGTAGTAAGATTGTCCAGGGCATGAAGACACCGCCACCCGCCAATCCCGACAAAGGAGAAGACCCATGAAAAAAGCGCTCGCATTGTCCCTTGCTCTGGCCGTCGCGCCGCTTGCACAAGCCGCCGATATCGAGGCCGGCAAGGCCAGGGCCGCCACGGTGTGCGCGGCATGCCACGGGGCCAACGGACAGAGCGTCAGCGACACCATTCCCAATCTCGCCGCGCAGCGCGCCGGCTACCTCGAGGCGCAGCTGAAGGCGTTCAAGGACGGCACGCGCAAGGCGGCGAGCGCGACCAGCCCCACCGCCATCATGACGGCGATCGCGGCGCAGCTCTCCGCCGACGACATCGCCAATGTCGCGGCGTACTTTTCCGCGCAGCCCGGAGCGGCCACCGGCGCCAAGTCCGCGCAGCTGCCCAACGTGGCGAAGACGAATGTGACCTTCCCCGAAGGCTACAGGGACTCGTTCACGAAGTACCACACCATCAGCTTCCCGGCGACCAAGCAGGTGCGCTATTACTACGCCAACAAGCCTGCGGTGGCGGCGGCGAAGGCGGGCAAGCCGCTCCCCGACGGCTCGGTGCTGTTCGCCGAAGTGTTCGCGGCGAAGCTCGGCGCCGACGGCAAGCCGGTCACCGGCGGCGACGGCCACTTCGCGGCGGAGAAACTGGTCGCCTACACGGCGATGGCGCGCGACGCCGGCTGGGGCAAGGACATTCCCGAGATGCTGCGCAATGAGAACTGGAACTACGCGGTCTTCACCGCCGACAAGCAGCACCGGCCCGGCGTGAATCAGGCCGAATGCCTCGCCTGCCACAAGCCGCTCGACAACGTCAGCTACACCTTCACATTGAATCAGCTCGCCGGCGCGAAGTGAGCGGTCGTACTGTCGACCTTGCGGCTCGCTGACACGACGGCGGTGGCGTTCTGCTATATGCAGAGCTGCATCATCAAGGGAGGTGGACAATGAACAGGATGCTCATTCTTGCGGCGCTGATCGCCGCTTTCTTCGCAACGCCGCTTCTCGCTCACGAGGACGATGCGGCCGCGCAAAGCGGCCAGGGCCAGTTCGGCAAGGTGAATTTCCCGACTTCGTGCAGCGCGGCCGTGCAGCCGCAGTTCGAGCGCGCGGTGGCGATGCTGCATTCGTTTTTCTTTCCCGAGCACATCAAGGCGTTCCAGGCCGTGATCAAGGCCGATCCGCAATGCGCGATGGCGTACTGGGGGCTCGCGATCAGTCAGCGCCCGAATCCGCTGGTGCCGCCCTGGCCCGAGGAAAGCCTGAAGCGCGCGCTCGAGGCGATTCAGCAGGGCAAGGCCGTGGCGAAGACCGAGCGCGAGCGCGATTGGCTCGACGCCCTGGAAGCCGTCTACAAGGACTACGACAAGGTGCCGGTCTCGGCGCGCAGCCAGCGCTACGAGCAGGCGATGGCGCAGCTCGCGCGCAAGTATCCGGACGACAAGGAGGCCTCGATCTTCTACGCGCTCGCTCTCCTGGAGGCCGTGGATCACGCCGATAAGACCTACGTCCGTCAGCTCAAGGCGGGCGCGATTCTCGAGCCGATCGACAAGGAGCAGCCCGCGCATCCGGGACTCACGCACTACATCATCCACACCTACGACTTCGAGCCGCTCGCCGAGCGCGGGGTCGCCGCCGCGGACAAGTACGCCAAGGTCGCGCCGTCCGCTCCGCACGCGCAGCACATGCCTTCGCACATCTACTCGATACTGGGTCGATGGGACGATTCCATCCGATCGAATCAGGCCGCGGTGAAGGCCTCCCGCGACTATGCAGCCAAGAATGCTCCGGGAACGACTTTCGCGCAGGAGCCGCATGCGCAGGACTTCATGACCTACGCCTACCTGCAGCTCGGCAAGGACCGCGAGGCCAAGCGCGTCGTCGGAGAACTGCAGGCGATCGGCAAGTTCAGCGGCGCGCGCAGCTACGGCCGGGACACCGGCATGATTGCGCCCGCGTCGCGCTACGTGCTCGAGCGCGCCGCGTGGTCCGAAGCCGCGAATCTCGCCGTTCCGCCGGATCTATACACCTACGCGGAGGCGATGCCCCGGTTCACCCGCGCGGTGGGCGCCGCAAGGACGGGAAACCCCGCTATGGCGAAGCAGGAGATCGACCGGCTTCAGGCTCTGAGCAAGTCGGCGGAGAACAGCTACTGGGCCGAGCAGATCCAGTCACTCGTCCTGGCCGCGAGCGCATGGCGGGCGCAGGCGGAAGGGCGCAAGGACGATGCGCTCAGGCTAATGCGCGGCGCGGCGGATCTCGAGGATTCGACCGAGAAGCACGTGGCGATGGAAAACCGCCTCTATCCGATGCGCGAGATGCTCGGCGATCTGCTCCTTGACCTCGGCCAACCCGCGCCGGCATTGCAAGCGTACGAGGCCTCGCTGCACGTCGCGCAAAACCGGCTGCGCGGCTTCTACGGGGCGGCCAAGGCGGCGCAGGCGGCAGGTGATCGCGGCAAGGCACGCGCGTATTTCGAGAAGCTCGCCGCGCTCGCCAAGAACGCCGACCCCGATCGCGCGGAGCTGCGCGAGGCGAAGGCGTTCCTGCTTGCGCAGCGCTGAGCGCTCCGTGCGCAGCGTCGCAGCGGGCGCGTTCGCGGCGCTCGTTCTCGCGAGCCTCTTCGCCGCGGTCCCGAGATCGGCGGCCGATCCGGGCGACATGGACCCGACCGCATCGTCGGCAAACTCCGACTTTGCCGCCGGAAAGAAAGCGGTCGAAGCGAAGGACTGGAAGAGCGCCGTCGAGCGCCTGAATAGGGCGCTCCTGCAGGACGATCGCAACCCGGACATCCACAATCTCCTGGGCTACGCTTACCGCAACGCCGGGCAGCTCGATCCCGCCTTCAAGCACTACCACCGCGCGCTTGCGCTCAACCCGCGCCATCGCGGCGCGCGCGAATACCTGGGCGAGGCCTATCTCCTGGCGAACGACGTGCAGAAGGCGCACGAGCAGCTCGCCGCGCTGCGGCAGCTTTGCCTCGTCCCCTGCGAGGAATACGAAGACCTCGAAAAAGCGATCACGGCGTACAGCAAACGCACGGCCAGGTCGCGCTAGATAGATTCCAGCCGCCGCTCGACCGCGAGGACGGCGACCCAGCGCCGCGGCCGCAGCGGGCGCTGCGCACGCAAGCGCTTATTGCCGAGGGCGGCTCCTTCGATCAGATCGCGGGCTCGCTCGACAGCCTGTTCGAATTCGACCGCGACAACGACCGGCGCGGCGACCGAGACGAGCGGCGGCTGCTGATCCTCGACCCCGAGACGGGCCAGCCCCTTCGCTGACGGGAAACGTCCCGGCCGGCTCGCCGTAAGCGGCCGGAACCGGGAAAGCCGAGAAAAGCGTAACCCTAAGGCCTCGCATCCGGCTCCCAGAGGCGCTTGCGAAAATAGTCCCGCCAGCCTTCGGGAAGCGCGGAAAGCCCGCTCGCCTTGCGCAGAAGATCCTGGTTCGCGGCGTCCGTCGAATACAGGCCGACGATATCGGCGACGCTGATCGCAAGCTCGTGCCGGGCGATCGAAGCGACGGCATCGCCTGCCGCGATTTCGCCCTCCCGGGTCACGGCCATATAAAAGCCGGTCCGGCCGCTCCGCAGGAAACGCCTCACCATGTCCGGCCGGCCGAAGCGGATGCCGAGCTTGTAGCACGGCATGCGGGGCTGCGTCACCGCGAACTCTGCGGAGCCGATCCCGAATCGGTCCCCGATGTGAACGGCGTCCTCGACGAGACCTTCCGTCGTAAAATTCTCGCCGAAGGTCCCCCAGGCAAGCTCCACGCCGGGAAGCTCGGCGCGCCAGAATGCGTAATGCTCCGCCGGATAGACGTAGACGGCCTTGTCAGCGCCTCCGTGCACGGCGAGGTCGGACTGCCGGTCGCCTTCCACGTTCAGGCGTCCCACTTTGACCGAGCCCGCCACCGGCGCCTTGAAGATCGACGTGAGGACGGCCTTCCCGTGCCACTCGACCTCGCGCGGAAGCCCCACGTTGATCGATACGACTTTCATGCCGGGTGAGAACTGCGGCCGCCGCCGATTCGGCGGCTGTGCGAGCGACGCGCGGACCGCCGCCGACGTCGGGGAGGGCGCCGGATGCCGGCGGCCTCTAGCAGTACCTCGGCGGCATCGCGCGCGCAGCGCGCGAGCGCGGGATCGGCGCGCACCAGGGCGGCGGCGAGCGCGCCTTCGAAAAGGATCTGGAGCTGGGTCGCGAGGGCATCAGGGTTCCTCGCGTCGAGGCGCTCGAGCAGGGCCCGGTACCAGAGCCGGCGCTGCTCCTTGAACTGCACCGCGATCCTGCAGGCGGGGTGCCTGGGGTCTCCGAGCTCGGTGACGGCGTTGACGTAGGGGCAGCCGCGGAAGCTGCCGTCGGCGATCAGGCGCTCCAGCCGCTCGAAGTTGCCGAGGATCTGCTCGCGCGCCGGAGCGTCGGAGGGCGCGAGATGCCTGAAGCGGGCCGTCAGGTAGGCGGCGATCAGCGCGTCCTTGGAAGGATAATGGTTGTACAGCGTTCGCTTGCTCACTCCGGCCTTCGCGGCCACGGTGTCCACGCCGACGGCGCGAATCCCCTGCGCATAGAACAGCCTGTCGGCGGCCCCGAGGATCCGCTCGGCCGGCGAGGAAACAGATCGGTCTACTTTCACGTTGACAGCACTATACAGGATGTTGGATCATACGTACACAGATCTGTTTACCTGCGAGGAACTCCATGGCGACCCCGGGCAATCGAAGCGCAATGCTGCTGCTGATCCTCTTGAGCGGGCTGATCATCTCGCTGTGCATGGGGCTGCGGCAGAGTCTGGGCCTGTTCATGCGGCCGATGACGCTCGACCTCGGGATTTCCGCGGCGACCTTCGGCTTCTCGATCGCGCTGCAGAACATCGTGTGGGGCGTGTCGCAGCCCTTCGTCGGCGCGCTCGCCGACCGCTACGGCCCCCGGCCGGTGCTGACCGTTACCTCCTTGCTGTACGCCGCCGGGCTGCTGCTGATGATCGTCTCGAAAGGCATCCCCGGCGGGCTGGAGGTGGCGGGCTTCCTGATCGGCATCGGCACAGCCGGCGCCGGCTTCGGCGTCCTGATCGGCACCATCTCGCGCGCCACGCCGCCCGAGAAGCGCAGCCAGACCGTGGGCCTGGTGGCTGCGGCGGGCTCGCTCGGCACGATGGTGATCGCGCCGCTCGGCGGATGGCTGATCGACGGTTTCGGATGGCAGGCGGCGATGCTGGGGTTCGCGGCGATCGCGGCTTCGATGGCGATCCTTTCGCTGCCGATCCGTGAGCAACCGGTTTCGGATGGAACCTTATCGAAAGTCAACCAAAAGCTCGGCGAGGCGCTGCGCGAAGCGATGGGGCATCGCGGCTACCTCTTCATGACGCTCGCGTTCTTCGCCTGCGGCTTCCAGCTGGTGTTCATCACCACGCACCTGCCGGCGTACCTGCAGCTCTGCGGGGTGGCGCCGGGCGTGGCGGCGAGCGCGCTCGGGCTGATCGGCCTGTTCAACGCGGCCGGCACCTACATGTTCGGCCTGCTCGGCGCGCGCTACAGCCAGAAGCACCTGCTCGCGCTCATTTATCTCCTGCGCACGACCTTCATCGTCGCCTTCCTGCTCGCGCCGATCAGCGCGGCTTCGACCCTGGTGTTCGCCGCCGCGATGGGTTTCCTATGGCTCGGGGTCGCGCCGCTCGTGACCGGGATCATCGGCCGGGTGTTCGGCCTCACGCACTTCAATACGCTCTACGGCATCGTGTTCTTGAGCCACCAGGTCGGGTCGTTCTTCGGCGCCTGGATGGGCGGCGTGGTGTTCGACCGCTTCGGCAATTACGACTTCGGCTGGGGCGCGCTGATCGTGATCGGCGTCACCGCCTTCACGCTGCAGTGGCTGATGGACGAGCGCCCGCCGCGCGAGCGCGAGGCCGCGCGCGCGCCTTCACCGGCGCCCGCCTAGGGAGCAGCCGCGCGCGGAAGAACGCCGCGATCCTGCGGTTCACCTCGGGGAGCGCGGAGCGGTCGAAGCCCGGCGGGTCGTTCATCAGGTCCGCGAGAATGCCTGACAGCCGGGGTGGAGCAGGCGAGAGCAGGGCGCCGTGGCCTCCGTTCGGGAAGTCGACCAGCCGCAAGCACGCGGTGCACGCGCGCAGCACGCGCTCGCTGTGGAAACGCGGCGGCAGCCACTTGTCCTTCTGCGCGGTGACGAGGGCGAGCGGCACGCTCGGCGCGGCGAGGGAGTTCATGTCGAAGTCGACGGCATACGGAACGGCGGCGACGATCGCGGCGATGCGCGGCTCGGCGTGGGTGTACCAGGTCGCGTCGTCGAAGCGCCAGCGGATCACGGCGAGCGCGATCGCCTTCTTCAAACCGTCCAGGAATCCGCCGTCCAGGCGCGTTATCGCGCCGACGCAGGAGTGGAAATCCTCGGCGATGTCCGCTTCGCAGTGCTCCTTGAATTTCGCCGGCGACCAGCGCCCACCCGCGAGGCTCAGCGCCGTGTGCCCGCCGGCTGACATGCCGTACATGCCGACCTTGTCCAGGGCGAGGAGCGGCGCGAAGCGCGCATCCTGCCCAACCGCGTCGATGGCGCGCGACACCTCTGCGGGCCTTCGCTTCCAGCTCTCCGGCCCCGCCGAGCTCAAGTCCTTGTAGTTGTCGCCGCGGTGCAGAGGGCTGGCCACCACGAAGCCGCTTTCCACCAGCGCACGGGCCAGGTCGGAGTACACCCACGCGGAGCCGCCCGTGCCGTGCGAGACGACGACAAGGCGCCCGTTCCCGCGCACGGGCGCGCCTTGCGGAGCGAACTGGAGGGTGAAGGGGCCGCGCTTGAGGGGTTTTTCCTCGGCGCTCGAAGGGTAGAAGACGGTCACCGGGTCGCCTTCCTTGCTCGCGATCTCGGTGACGCCGACCGCGGCTTGCGCCGCGGCGGGCAGCGCGAGCGCAGCGGCGAGGAGGAAAACCGCACGCGGTTTCAGCAAGACGTCTCCCGGCATGAAGAGCGCAATCTCGCCCGAGAGTAGCCCCGGAGCTCGATCAAGGAAACGCCCAGCGGGTTTTCGTTTGCGGAGGCGGTCATGGTCAATCGCGACTCTTTTGCCGAGGATACCACCGGAAATGCAGCGCGGTGATACGCTTGCTCGTACCGTGTCACGAACGCAGCAGCTCTGATACTTCAACCAAGGAGGCCGCGATGAATCCGCCAGTCTGCGCAGCGATCCTTTTCTTCAGCCTCGTGGGGGTCTGCGCCCACGCCGACGAGCGCGAGCAGCGTCTGCATGCCTTCCAGCAAGGCGCCGATATGTTCGTTGCCGGCGCGACCCCGCGCATCAGCGCACCGGTGAAGGGCGACCTCGTCGCCGCCGGCGGCGAGCTGCGCATCAGCGCACCGGTCGCGGGAGACATCATGGCGGCGGGCGGTACCGTGCGAATCGACGCGGCCGCCAGCCAGGATGTGTATGCGGGAGGCGGACAGGTTGAGATCGGCGGTTCGATCAGCCGCAATGCCCGCGTCGCGGGCGGCAGCGTCAGCGTCGGCCCGCGAGCGCGCATCCTTGGCAACGCCAGCCTCGCCGGCGGACGCCTCGAGATGCTGGGCAGCATCGGCGGATACCTGCAGGCCGCGGGCGGGCGGGTGTTCATCGACGGCCGGATCGACGGCGACGTCGAGACCGCGGCGCGGGAGCTCGAGCTCGGGCCGCAGGCGCGCATCGGCGGCAGGCTGCGCTATCGCAGCGGCGCGCCGCTGAAGCAGGACGCCGCCGCGCAGGTGCGGGGCGGCATCGAGCAGCTCGAGATGCCGGTGCGGCGCGGGGCCAAACGATCCGGCGCGGTGTACGGCTTTTGGACACTCGGGTTGATGCTCATGGCCGCCGTGCTGGTGGCCGCGTTACCGGATTTCTTCGGGCGCGTTGCCGTTGCGGCGCGCGCTCGTTTCGGCTGGAGCCTGTTGGCGGGGTTCGTCGCGCTGGCCGTGATTCCCGCTGCGGCGCTGGTGCTGCTGATTACCGTGATCGGCATCCCGCTGGCGGGATTGACCGTGCTGCTCTACCTCGTCCTGCTGCTCGTTGGGTATGTCTGCGCCGGCATCGCACTCGGCGATGTGGCGCTCAAACGCTGGCTGGCCCGCCGCGCCGCTCACAGGGGCTGGCGCGCTCTCGCGGCGGCGATCGGTGTGCTGGTCATCGGGCTGCTCGCGCTCGTTCCGTGGCTCGGCGCGTTGATCGCGTTCGTCGCGCTCATCGCGGGCGTGGGCGCTCTGCTGCTGCCGCTGCGCCGGACGGCCTGACCACTTGGTCGGGGAAGTGAGGGGTTGTGGAGCCTGGTGTCGGAGTGCTCCAGGTTCGGCGACGATACACTTTCTTCCGGACACGGACTCATTTGGATTCCAGCCGCTGCTCGATCGCGATGACGGCGATCGCGAGCAGTGCGATCGCGGCGAGCGCGGCTTGGGCTCCCAAGCGCGTTCCGGCGAAACCGAGCGCCACGGCCAGAACGGCGCCGAAGCAGCGCACGGCGATGGGGTGCATGCCCATCACCCATCTGAAGAAGACGTCTCCCAGCATGAAGAGGGCCATGCCGCCTGCGAGGAGGCGCATCCCGGGATGCCCTTCGAGCAACTGCCTGATTCCCGCCGCGATCAGCACGATGCCCGAAATCAGCGCGAGGTGCGCGTACCAGTAGCCCAGGAGCCCCATGCGCGAGCGCTGCTCGGGCTCCGCGGCGACGAGCTTGTCGGCGGCGCGAGCGTCCTCGCGGTCGAAATAGCTCCACCACAGCGCCGCGACGAGCACCAGCGACAGCACCACGCCGATCAGCCATTCGCCCTTGAAGCCCGGGTTGGAAGCGCTCGCGCCCATCGCAATCGCGATCACCGATTCGCCCAGCGCGATCAGGATGATGCCTCCGTGGCGCTCGGCGAAGTGCGCGGCGTTGAGCGTGAAGCGCCGCTCGCGCCGGAGCACCGTCGCCGCGACGAAAAGCGAGGACGCGGCGAGGTAGTAGCCCAGCGCCCAGCGCCCGGCGAACGGGGCGCCGATCAGAAGCGCGGAAGCGCCGAGATTGAAAGGCGCAACGCCGAAAATCGCCACCCTGGCCGCACCCTGTCCCTTCAACGCAAAGGCGCCGAGATGCAGCAGCACCACGAAAAGGTAAGAGAGCCCGAACGTCAGCGCGCCCGCGCCGAACACCTCCGGAATCGCCATCGCCATCACCAGAAACCCCGCCATCGCGGCGATCAGCACGAGGCGCATCTGCCACGTCACGCGAACGTTGTTCGTCAGCCAGGCGTAGCCCGCGTACATCCACCAAATCGGCACCAGCACCAGCAGCGCCCGCAGGAAGTCCATCGCCCCGTGGGCGTGCTCCACCAGCTGCGTGATCTGCGTGATGACGAAGACGAAAACCAGATCAAAGAAGAGCTCGATCGAGGAGACGGTGGAGGGGTTTTCGTGGGCGGTGGTCATAGTCGATAAAGGAACGAGCTTAGCGTTGCAGAAGCTACGCAGCAGTAGTGGTGTTCCACGGAACAAGAGCTACGCAAACGCGTGTATGACACCGTCGCGACGCATATACCGCAAATCCGGGAAACGTTCAAGAGCGGTGAACCGAGATACGGACGCAAAATCACGCATAGAGATTCAACAGTCCATCCAACCCAACGCAGTCAAAACAATAAGTCGCGTTCTCCCGCACTACGGGCTTGGCGCGATACGCGATAGACACTCCGGCCTCCGCCATCATCGCCAAATCATTCGCTCCGTCGCCGAACGCAATGACTTGTTCGCGCGATAGCTTCAAGCCGTCGCGCAGCTCGCGCAGTTTCGCGGCCTTGATCTGCGCGTCGACGATGCGGCCGATGACTTTGCCCGTAAGCTTGCCGTTCTTCATTTCAAGGGTGTTCGACAGGGTGTGGTCGAGCGAGAGGCGTTCCTTGAGGCGTTCTGTGAAGTAGGTGAAGCCGCTGGAGACGAGCAGGGTCCTGATGCCGAGGGAGCGCAGCCGCGCGAGCAGGCGCTCGGCGCCAGGCGAGAGTTTCAGGCGTTCTTGGTAGACGCGCTCGAGCGCAGCTTCATCCAGCCCTTGGAGCAGCGCGAGGCGCCGGCGCAGGCTTTCGTGGTACTCGATCTCGCCGCGCATGGCGCTCGCCGTGATCGCCGCGACCTGCGGCTTGACGCCCCGCATGTCGGCGATTTCGTCGATGCACTCGATGGTGATGAGGGTGGAGTCCATGTCCATCGCCACCAGGCCGACGTCGGAGAGCTTGCGGGGCGCGGGCACGAAGGCGAAGTCGAGCTTCGCCTTGGCGCAGTATTCCGCGACGCCGTCCCGGGTCCTGTAGTCGTGCAGGCGAAAGGCGTTGTTGCCGATGCCTTCGATGCGCGTGCTGCCGGAGAGCTTCGCGATTTCCTTGAGGTCGGGGGTTTCGACTTCCTCACCCTGGATTACGAGGTAGCTCATGAGCGAATCGCGTGAATAGTACTACTGTGCCTCCACGCGCGGCTTGATCGACGCATCGCTCCGCGAGTAGTCTTCCCTCGCAGGGGGCAAACGACGGAGGCAAGCCTATGAGCCAGGGATACAGCACGCTCGGTTTTGTCGTGATCGTGATCCTCTACGCGGCGGTCGGGCTGATGGCGGCGGCGGGCGCGATCTCCGTCACCCGAAAGATCTTCGGCCCCAGGGCGGAGCAGGTCTTTTACGGGGCGTTCCTCATTCTGATCGCCGCGTTCTACCTCGCCTTCGTGGCGTATTTCGGGAACGCAGTGGCGTGGCAGGCGGAATCGGCTGCCGTAGTCGTGTTCGCCGCGATAGGCCTCTTCGGCGTGCGCCTGCCGGTCGCCCTGATCGCCGGGTATCCGCTGCACGCGCTGTGGGACCTGCTGCACGAGCTTCAGGCGCAAGGAGCCTTCTCAGCCTTCGAGCCGGGCCAGCTGACCGCGATACCCCTGGCCTATGGGGTCTTCTGCGCGGCCTTCGACGTCTGCATCGCGGCGTATTCCTACACCCGGCTCGCCGAGTGGGACGCCGCTTGGACGCCGCAGCCGCAGGGAGAGACTACGCGGCCTGCTTGAGCACCGCGGTCGCAAGCGCATCCAGCACCTGGCGGACAGCGGCGGCGCGCTCGAGCAATTCGCTCGTGACGCGCTCGACGCGCAGTTTGTTCGGCGCGGTGAGCTTCCAGCCGCGCTGCTTCTGCACGAGCTTGAGCACCGCGGCCGGGTCGAGGGGAGGGTGCGCCACGAACTGCAGCTGGATGAATTCCGGCGCGGCGTCGACGCGGGAGACGCCCAAGCGACGCCCGAGGAGGCGCAGGCGGTGGCTCTCGATCAGCGCGCGCGCGGCGCCCGGCAGGTCGCCGAAGCGGTCGACCAGCTCTTCCTGCATCGCTTCGAGCTGCTCGGCGCTCGCGCAGTTGGCGAAGCGCTTGTAGAGCACCAGGCGCTCGTGCACGTCGGCGCAGTAGGTCGCGGGCAGGAGCGCCGGGAAGTGCAGGTTGACCTCGGTCGTGACCTCGAAGGGCTGCGACAGGTCGGGCTCGCGGCCGGCCTTCAGCGAGCGCACCGCGTGGTCGAGCATGTCGGCGTAGAGGTTGAAGCCCACTTCCTGCATCTCTCCCGACTGCGATTCGCCCAGCACCTCGCCCGCGCCGCGGATCTCGAGGTCGTGCATGGCGAGATAGAAACCGGAGCCCAGCTCCTCCATCATCTGGATCGCCTCCAGGCGCTTCTTCGCCGCGGAGGAGAGCGCGTCCTCGCCGGGGGTGAGGAGATAGGCGTAGGCCTGGTGGTGCGAGCGCCCGACTCTGCCCCTCAGCTGGTGCAGTTGGGCGAGGCCGAACTTGTCGGCGCGCTCGATGAGGACGGTGTTCGCGGTCGGGATGTCGATCCCGGTCTCGATGATGGTCGAACAGAGCAGCAGGTTGTGCCTCTGCTGCAGGAACTCGCGCATCACTCGCTCGAGGTCGCGCTCGCGCATCTGGCCGTGCGCGACCGCGATGCGCGCCTCGGGTAGGAGCTTCTCCAGCTTCTCGCGCGTGACCTCGATGGTGGCGACGTCGTTGTGCAGGAAGAAGATCTGTCCGCCGCGCTTCAATTCCCGCAGCGCCGCCTCGCGGATGATGCCGGGAGAATAAGGCGTGACGAAGGTGCGGATCGCGAGTCGCCGCTCGGGGGCGGTGGCGATCACCGAGAGATCGCGCAGGCCCTCGAGCGACATCGCGAGCGTGCGCGGGATCGGCGTCGCGGTGAGCGTGAGCACGTCGACCTCCGCCCTGAGCGCCTTCAGAGCCTCCTTCTGGCGCACGCCGAAGCGGTGCTCCTCGTCGACGATCACCAGGCCGAGGCGCTTGAACTTCACGTCCTTCTGCAACAGCTTGTGCGTGCCGATGGCGATGTCGATGCCGCCCGCGGCGAGGCCCTGCACCGCCGTGTCGGTTTCCTTGCCGCTCTTGAAGCGCGACAGCTCGGCGAGCTTGATCGGCCAGTCGGCGAAGCGGTCGCTGAATGTGTTGAAATGCTGGTCGGCGAGGAGCGTGGTGGGCGCGAGCACCGCGACTTGCATGTTGTCGGCGACCGCGACGAAGGCGGCGCGCAACGCGACCTCCGTCTTCCCGAAACCCACGTCGCCGCAGATAAGCCGATCCATCGGCTTGCCGCTCTTCATGTTCTCCATCGTGGCGGTGATCGCTGCCGCCTGGTCGGGTGTCTCCTCGAAGCCGAAGCCCTCGGCGAAGGCCTCGTAGTCGTGCTGGTCCAGCTTGAACGCGTGCCCCTGGCGGGTCGCGCGCCGGGCGTAGAGGTTGAGCAGCTCCGCGGCGGTGTCACGCACCGCGCGCGCGGCCTTGCGCTTCGCCTTCTCCCACTGGTCGCCGCCCAGCTTGTGCAGCGGCGCCTGCTCAGGCGGCCCGCCCGAATAGCGGCCGATCGAGTGCAGCTGCGCCACCGGCACGTAGAGCTTGTTCCCTTCAGCGTACTCGAGCAGCAGGAACTCCGCGGCGCCTTCCCCCAGGTCCAGATCCACGAGGCCGCGGTAGCGGCCGATTCCGTGCTGCACGTGCACCACCGGGTCGCCCGAGCGCAGCTCCGAGAGATCGCGCAGCATCCCTTCGATCGAGCTGACGGCTTTCCGGTCGCGCGCCGCGCGCGAGCGCGCGGTTCCCGCGTAGAGCTCCGACTCGGTGACGAAGCACAGAGCTTCGGAGTCGAGGAAGAAGCCGGAGAGGAGCGGCGCCACGCCGAGCGCGAGCCTCGCCTCCGAGCGCCTGAACTCCTCGAAGCCCGCGCAGGGCTCAGGTCTCAGGCCGTATTCGGCGAGGTACTGCGCCAGCGTCTCGCGGCGGCCGGGCGATTCGGCGAGCAGCATCACTCGCGCAGGCGTCCCGGAAAGGAGGGCTTTCAGGCGGTGCAGGGGATCGGCCGCGCGCCGCTCCACCGCGAGCTCGGGCAGCGGATGCGCGATCGGGGCCTCGCCCCCGATGTCGGCGCGCTCGAAGGCCTTCGCGCGCACGAAAAATTCCTCGGCGGAGAGGAAAATCTCCGCGGGGGAGAGCAGGGGCCGCGTCCGGTCGCCTGCGAGGAGCTGGTGGCGCCCTCGCGCGTCGCGCCAGAATTCGGTGAGGGCGGCGTGCACTCGCCCGTGCATGCTCACGGTGGCGCCCTTGGGCAGGTAGTCGAAGATCGCCGCGGTCTGCTCGAAGAAAAGGGGCAGGTAGTACTCGATCCCGGCTGGCGCGACACCGTTGCTCACGTCCTTGTAGATGCGGCTCTTCGAGGGATCGCCCTCGAAGGCGTCGCGGTAGCTGCGGCGGAACCGGTTGCGCCCGGCCTCGTCCATGGGAAACTCGCGCGCGGGCAGGAGCCGGATCTCCGCCACCTTGTAGAGCGTGCGCTGGGTGTCCGCATCGAATGAGCGGATCGATTCGATCTCCTCGTCCATCAGATCGAGCCGGTAGGGGAGGGCGCTGCCCATGGGAAAGAGATCGACGAGGCCGCCGCGCACGCAGTACTCGCCCGGCGCGACCACCTGCGTGACGTGGCTGTAACCGGCGAGGGTGAGCTGCGCTCGCAGCGCGTCCAGATCGAGCGCTTCCCCTGCTTTCAGGAAAAAGCTGTGCGCGGCGAGGAAGGACGGGGGCGCGAGGCGCGCGAGCGCGGTCGCAGCCGGAACGATGGCGACGTCGAAGTCCTCGCGCATGATGCGGTAGAGCGTCGCGAGGCGCTCCGACACCAGGTCGTGGTGCGGGGAGAAGTGATCGTAGGGCAGGGTCTCCCAGTCGGGCAGCAGCAGTACGGCGAGCCGCGGCGCGAACCACGCGATCTCGTCCTTCAGCCGCTGGGCTTCGGACGCCTTCTCGCAGAAGACGAGAATGGGGCGCGAGGCGCCGGCCAGGCGCGCGAGCGCGAGCGCATCGCTTGAGCCGTGAAGGCTGGCGTCGCTCGCTTTTTTTTCGACGACTGCACTCATCGTTTTCGTCACAGAAATAGCAAAACCCGAGTTAAACGGCGCCTCGCGTGCGATGCGGAGTTTGAACTCGGGACCCAGCTATAATTATATAGTGTCGAAATCTCCAGATCCCACTCAGTGACTTCCCGATATTTCGGCCTGGTTCCCGCCGCCGGCTCCGGCTCCCGCTTCGGCAGCGAGGTGCTGAAGCAATACTCGCCGCTCGCGGGCAAGCCGATGCTGTATCACTCGATCGAGCGCCTGCTCGCCACGCCGGAGGTGGAAATCGTGTTCGCGGTGCTCGCGCCGGGGGACGCGGAGTTTCGCAGGCACGACTGGAGCGCCTTCGGAAACCGGCTCGCCCCGCTCTACTGCGGCGGCGCGAGCCGCCGCGACAGCGTGCTGAACGGAATCATCGCGGCGGCGAGCCTGGTCGATCCGAACGATTGGATGCTGGTGCACGACGCGGTGCGGCCTTGCCTGGGTGCGCCTGAGCTCCGCCGCCTGATCGACGAGGCGGGGGGAGACGAAGTAGGCGGAATCCTCGCCGTGCCGGTCACCGACACGCTGAAGCGCGCGGACGACGAACAGCGCATCGCCGCGACCGAGCCGCGCGACGGCCTGTGGCGGGCGCAGACGCCGCAGATGTTCCGGCACAGCATGCTGCTGCGCGCCCTGCGCGAGGCCGAGCACGTCACCGACGAGGCGAGCGCGGTGGAAGCGCTCGGCTACAAGCCGAAGCTCGTCGAAGGCAGCACGAAAAACATGAAGATTACGTTTGCCGCCGACCTCGAAATTGCCGAGCGTCTCCTTCGTGAGGCGGCGAAATGAGGATCGGCCAGGGTTACGACGTGCATGCGCTGGTGAGGGGCCGCAAGCTCGTTCTGGGAGGAGTCACGATCCCGTTCGAGAAAGGGCTCGCGGGGCACTCCGATGCCGACGTGCTGGTGCACGCCGTATGCGACGCGCTCCTCGGCGCCGCCGCGCTCGGCGACATCGGCCGGCATTTTCCGGACAGCGATCCGAAATACAAGAACGCCGACAGCCGCGCGTTCCTGCGCGAGGTCGGCGGGAAGATACGCGATGCCGGATTCTCGATCGCCAACGTCGATGCCACCATCGTCGCCGAGGCCCCGAAGATGGTCCTGCACATCCCGACGATGGTCGCGAACCTCGCCGCCGATCTCGAAATCCGCCCCGACCAGGTCAACGTCAAGGCGAAGACCGCCGAGCGCCTCGGCGCAATCGGCCGCGGCGAAGGCATCGCCGCCGAGGCGATCGCGCTGCTCGAGTGAATCGTTGTTCCGGTGAGGCTGTTCTTCGCGCTGTGGCCCGACGACGCGGTGCGCGCCGAGCTCGCCCGCTGGTCGCGCGAGCTCCACGCGCTGTGCGGCGGCCGGACCACGCTTCCTGAGAACCTGCACGTGACGCTCGCCTTTCTCGGCGGCGTCGAGGACGCGCGTGTCGCTGACGTCGAACGCGCCGCGGGCGAAGTCGCTCCGCGAGCCGCATCGCTCGTGCTCGATCAGCCGGGGTACTGGAAGCACAATCGCATCGCCTGGGCCGGCGCCTCGGTCGTCTCGGCCGAGATCGAAGGGCTCGTCTCCGGGCTGCGCGGGGCTCTCGCGAGATCCCGGATCCACTTCGACGCGAAGCCCTTCGTCTCGCACGTGACGCTGCTGCGCGACGCCCGCGAGCCCAAGGCGATGCCGGCCCTGACGCCGATAGAATGGCGGCTCGACGGGTTCGCTCTGGTACGGTCGGTAAGCCCGCAGCAAGGCAGCCGCTACGAAATTCTGAGATCCTGGCCGGCGTGACGTAATGCCTTCCCGAGCGGGACAAATCCGCGTAATTTGACCATGAATTCACATGGATGGAGCCGCCGAATGGATATCGCATCCCCCATGAAGCCGAACGCCGCGGTGCAGGTAGATTACAGCAAGCGCCGCCACCAGCCCGAAAAGGACGATCTCGAGTTGAACGCCGCGGGTCAGGCGCTGCTCGCGTATATCGAGGAATCGGCGCGGCCCAAGGAGCTCTCCGCGGCGTTTCCGAGGATCGTCAATCGCATGGCCAAGCTGTGGAAGATGCCGCGGGAGATGGACCGCTACTTGGAGGAGCTGCTCACCGACACCCGCGGGAAGCGCAAAGGCTTTCCGCTCAAGATCCTCATGGAGCTGAGCACGCTCAATGACTACTACAAGATCAAGATGCGCACCGGCCGGCGCGATATATGGGATCCGTAGGCTGAGGTCCCGGCGGGCGTGAACCCGCCGACCCGATCTTACTTCGCAAGCCCCATCTGCTTCGCGACGCCGGAGTAGACGCGGATCTTCTCCTTCATGAAGGCGTCCATCTGCTCGACGCCGACGTTCACCAGCTCGAAGCCGCTCTTCGCGGCGAGCTCCCTCATCTCAGGGTCGTTGTTCAGCGCCGCCCACAGGTCGGACACGCGCTTGCGCACCGCGGGAGGCGTGGACTTCGGCATGCCGATGCCGCGGAAGGCGCCGTCGACCCAGTTGACGCCCAGTTCCCTGAACGTGGGCGTGTCAGGCAGCAGCGGGTGGCGCCTGTCCATCGCCACCGCGAGCGCGCGCATCTTGCCCTTGTTGTTGATCGCGAAGGCGGTGTAGGACATCGCGCCGCTCACGTGCCCTCCGGCCACCGCGATGGTCATGTCGCCGGTGCCCTTGAAAGGCACGTAGAGGGTCTTCACGCCGAACTCCGAGTCGAGGCGCTCGTGCGCGGCGTGGTTCGCCGAGTTGAGCCCCGAGCCGCCGAGCGTGAGCTTTCCGGGCTCCTCCTTCGCGGTCCTGAGGAAGTCCTGGAAGGTCTTGATGGGGCTGGACTCGGGCACGACCAGCGCGTCCGGGGTGTAGTGGAACCAGTATGTCGGCGTGATGTCCTCGGTCTTGTACTGGACCTGTCCCTCGAACGGCGCCAGCACGATGTGCGGCAGGTTGATGCCGACGATGTTCAGGCCGTCGCCGGGGAGGGAGTTCATCTGGTTCCACATGACGGCACCGCCCACCCCCGGCTTGTACTGGATGATGGTTTCGATCGAAGGGCATTTCTTCTTCAGCACGAACTGCTGGTGCCTCGCCGAAATGTCGGATTCGCCGCCCGCCGGAAAGGCCTGCCAGTACATCAGGTTCTTCTCCGGGCAGGTCTGCGCGAACGCCGCGGGGGCGGCGGCAAGGGCGAGGACGGCGAGGAGTCTCTTCATGGCGGGATTGTCCTCTTGAATTGTCTCCGAAGTGTACCCGAGAAACCTCCGCAGCCCGGAACGGGTCCCTGCGGCCGCTTGCCCTAGCTCGGCAGGCTGATCCGCGCGACGAGGCCCCCGCCCTCGCGGGGGAGCAACTCGAATCTGCCGCGATGCGCGCGTACCACGCGCTCGACGATAGCGAGGCCCAAGCCCGCGCCGCCCTTGTCGCTGCGCGCGACTTCCAGGCGCGTGAACGGCTGCTTCAGCCGCTCCGCTTCCGAGTCCGGAATGCCCGGGCCGCGGTCCGCGACCTCGAGCACCGCCGCACCGTTCTCGGCGCGCACCGCGACGCTCACCTCCCTTTCCCCGTAGCGCAGGGCGTTGTCGATGAGGTTCAGCACCACGCGCCGCATCGACATGAGCTGCAGCGGCAGCTCGGGCACGCGGGAAAAATCGGTCGCTATCGATTTGCCGCGCCGCCGGTAATGCTCGGCGACCTCGGCCGCGATCGCGGCGAGATCGGCGCTTTGCGGCGGCTCGCCCCCGTCGGTCCTCGCAAAATCGAGGAACTGGTTGATGGTGCGGTCCATCTCCTCGATATCCGCGGTCATTCCCTCCCTCAACTGCGGGTCGGCCCCGCTCATCTCCAGGCCCAGCCGCAGCCTCGAGAGCGGCGTGCGCAGGTCGTGCGAAACGCCGGCGAGAATCAGGGCGCGGTCTGCGTCCAGCCGCGCGAGGTCCTTCGACATCTGGTTGAAGGCGTGAGACAGGGTGCGCAGCTCCTCGGGGCCGGACTCGCGGACGGGCTCGGGTATCTTCCCCTTGCCGATTGCGCCCGCGCCTTCAGCGAGCGCGCGCAAGGGGAGGTTGAGGCGCGACACGAGGAAATACGCGGCGAGCAGCGACAGCACCAGCGCGAGCGCGCCCCAGCCGAGCCAGCGCAGCGCGATCTGCCGCTCGACGCGCTCGCGGGGAATGCGGAGCCAATACTCGTCGTCGTCGATGTGGAAACTCAGCCACAACCCGGGCTTGCCGTCGCGCTCGCCGGCGAAGCGCGTGCCCTCGCCGAGCTGCTCCCGCGCCAGCTCGAGTGCCAGGTTCAGCACCGGCCTGTCGGCCGGCGGCGCGAGGCGCTCGCCGGGCTCGGCGGTATACACCTGAATGCCTTCGCGCTCGGCGAGCTCGGAGAGCAGCTGGCGCCGCAGCTCGGGCTGGGAATTGACGAGCGCGGTGCGGGTGATGTTGACGATGCTGACGAGATTCTGCGAGACCTGGCGTGCGCGCGGCTCGATCTCGGAGGCGCGGAAGATCTCGAACCAGGCGGCGGTCGTCGCGACCACCAGCGCCGCGAGCAGGATGAAGGTGCGCCACAGCAGCGAGCGCGGCCACAAAACCATGGCAGTCATTATTGCGGCCGGCCGTCGGGCACGAAGACGTAGCCGAACCCCCACACGGTCTGGATGTAGGCGGGATGCGCGGGATCCTTCTCTACGAGCTTGCGCAGGCGCGAGACCTGCACGTCGATCGAGCGGTCGAACACTTCGTACTCGCGGCCGCGCGCGAGCTCCATCAGCTTGTCGCGCGACAGGGGCGTCCTCGGATTCGTGACCAGGACCTTGAGCAGGGCGAATTCGCCTGTGGTCAAGGACAGCGACTGGCCGTCGCGCTCCAGGGTGCGCGTGGCGAGGTTGATCGTCATGTTCCCGAAGCTGACTTTTTCCGGTTCGACCGCGGGCGCGCCCGGAGGGAGCGGCGCAGCGCGGCGGCGCAGCACCGCGTTGATGCGCGCCACCAGCTCGCGCGGGTTGAAGGGCTTGGGCAGGTAGTCGTCCGCGCCCATCTCCAGGCCGACGATGCGGTCCACGTCCTCGCCCTTCGCGGTCAGCATGATGATGGGGACCGTGTTCTTCCCGCCGCGCAGCCGGCGGCAGATCGTCAGGCCGTCCTCGCCCGGGAGCATCAGGTCGAGCACCAGAAGATCGACGCGCTCGCGCCCGAGCAGCTTGTCCATGCCCGCCGCATCGGGAACCGTGTGCACGCCGAACCCCTGCTCGGTCAGATAGCGCTGCAGCAGGTCGCGCAAGCGCAGATCGTCGTCGACGACCAGAATTCTTGTCTTGGGCTCGGTCATCGGCGTATCGTAACCCGGCGGGCGCCGGCGCTACAGCGCGAGCGTAACCGCGCGTTGCTGGGCGTGGTCCGGAAACAAGTTGTTACAATCGCCCGATCGGGGGTCGCAAATCACTTACAAACGGAGTTTAATCTGCGCACACGGCGGAGAGTGGCGGGTTCCATGGAGCGAAGCGTGAGGTTCCTGATCGCATTGGGTGGTGTCGCCCTGATTCTGCTCGCCTCGCTTCCGGCGTCGGCCCAGCACGGCCAGGGCATGCGGGGACTCGGCCGCGGTGCGCCGGGACGCCCGACTCCGCCCCAGCAGGTGCCGGCACGCGATACCACGAACCGCGACGCCAATCGCGACGCACGCATGACTCCCGAGCAGCGCCGGCAACTGCGGCGCGACGTCCACGACCACGGCCGCGACATCTATCGCGAGCGGACTGCCGGTCAGAACCGGCCCTGAGAAAATCTCCGGAGGCTCACAGCGCGGCGGCGATCGCGGCTCCGACCTCCGCGGTCGTCGCCTTGCCTCCGATGTCGCGCGTGCGCGGACCTTCCGCGAGCACGCGCTCGGTCGCGCGCACGATGGCCGCGGCCGCGGCCGCGTGCCCGAGGTGCTCGAGCATCATCGCGCCCGACCAGATCTGCCCGATCGGGTTCGCGATGTTCCTGCCCGCGATGTCCGGTGCCGAGCCGTGCACCGGCTCGAATACCGACGGGAATTTACGCTCGGGATTGATGTTGCCCGAGGGCGCGATGCCGATGGTGCCGGTGCACGCGGGCCCGAGGTCGGAGAGGATGTCCCCGAACAGGTTCGACCCGACCACCACGTCGAACCAGTCCGGATGCTGCACGAAGTGCGCGGTGAGGATATCGATGTGGTATTGGTCGGTCTTCACCTCGGGGTAGCGCGCCGCCATGGCGCGGACGCGCTCGTCCCAGTAGGGCATGGTGATCGAGATTCCGTTCGACTTGGTAGCCGAGGTGAGATGCTTCTTCGGGCGCCTCCTGGCGAGCTCGAACGCGTACTTGAGTATGCGGTCGGTGCCCGCCCGGGTGAAGGTGCTCTGCTGCACCACGGTTTCCCGCTCCGTGCCTTCGAAGATGCGCCCGCCGATCGACGAGTATTCGCCTTCGGTGTTCTCGCGCACCACCCAGAAATCGATGTCGCCCTGCTTGCGTCCCGCGAGCGGCGACTGGATCCCCGGCATCAGGCGCACCGGGCGGAGGTTGACGTAAAGGTCGAAGCCGCGGCGCATCGGGATGAGCAGCTCCCACAGGGACACGTGATCGGGCACGCCGGGGAAGCCGCAGGCGCCGAAGAACACCGCGTCGTGATTCCGGATCGTCGCGAGGCCGTCCTCGGGCATCATGCGCCCGTGCTTGAGCCGGTACTCGCAACTCCAGGGGAATTCGTCCCACTTGAACGCGATTCCGAATTTCCTGCCGGCGGCTTCGAGCACGCGCACGCCCTCGGGGACGACTTCCTTTCCGATGCCGTCGCCGGCGATCACGGCGATCCTGTAGCTCTTCATCGATCTTTCACCCTCAGAATGCGACGTTCCGTCCGCCCTTGAGCTTGAGCATCTCGCGCGCCTCGTCGGGGGTCGCGATGGAGAGGCCGAGCTCCTCCAGGATCCGCCGGATCTTCGTGACCTGCTCCGCGTTGGATTTTGCGAGCGTTCCCCGGCCGAGCCACAGGCTGTCCTCCAGCCCCACGCGCACGTTTCCGCCCATGACCGCCGACATCGCGGCGACGAACATCTGGTTGCGCCCGGCGCCGAGCACCGACCATAAATACTGCTCGCCGAACAGACGGTCCGCGGTGCGCTTCATGTGCATCACGTCCTCGGGATGCGGGCCAATGCCGCCGCGGATGCCGAACACCGACTGGATGAAGAGCGGCGGCTTCACCAGCCTGCGGTCGAGGAAATGCGCCGCTGTATACAAATGGCCGATGTCGTAGCACTCGATCTCGAAGCGCGTGTCGTTGCCGCTGCAGGACTGGAGGATGTAGGCGATGTCCTTGAAGGTGTTCCTGAAGATGCGCTCGTCCGAGCCGGCGAGGTAGGGTTTCTCCCAGTCGTACTTCCAGTCCTTGTAGCGCCCCAGCATCTCGTACAGCCCGAAGTTCATCGAGCCCATGTTGAGCGAGGCGACTTCGGGCTTCAGTTGCAGCGCCGGCTGCAGCCGCTCCTCGACCGTCATGGTCGGCGCGCCGCCGGTCGTGAGATTGATGACGACGTTCGAGGCCGCCTTGATCTTCGGCAGGATGCGCATGAACATCTTCGGATCCTGCGTCGGACGTCCGTCCGCGGGCTCGCGCGCGTGCAGGTGCACGACCGCTGCGCCCGCCTGCGCCGCGCCGATCGCGCCTTCGGCGATTTCCTCCGGCGTCACCGGAAGGTGCGGCGACATCGTCGGCGTGTGGATCGCGCCGGTCACGGCGCAGGTGATGATGACCTTGCCTTGTGCTGCGGCCATTCCCGGTCTAGTACCTCTGCTCGACGATCCTGACGCGCTTCACCGCCTCGGCGAGTTTATTCGCGTCCGCGTCCCAGAATTTCTGGAACTCGGGCGCGTCGAGATAGTTGATCGGCGTCTCGACCTTCGCCATGGCGTTGAGGAAGTCGGGGTCCTGCACGGTCTGGCGCACCGAGTCGCGCAGCTTCTGCTGGACTGCCGGCTGAGTCGCGGCAGGCGCCATCAATCCCGCCCAAATGAAGTATTCGGCGTCGATTCCGAGCTCCTTCAGTGTCGGCACGTCCGGAAGCGAGGCGAGCCTCATGCTCCCGAAGCTCGCGAGCGGCCGCAGCCGCCCCCCCTTGATCTGGCCGATGATGGCCGCCGGACCGCCGACCGTGGAATCCACCTGCGAGGCGAGCAGGGCCTGCAGCGCCGGTCCGCCGCCGCTGTACGGAACGTGCCACAGCGTGATCCCGGTGGCGTGCTCGAGAAGCGTGTAAGGCATGTGCAGCGCGCCGAATATCCCGGAAGAGCTGTAGCTGATCTTGCCGGGACGCGTCTTCGCGTCCTCGACGAAATCCTTCACGGTCGCCCAGGGCGCTTCCTTGCGCACCACGAGGACGACGGGGTCGGCGGAGATCAGGGCGATTGGAGCGAGCTGGTTCAGTTCGTAGGGCGGCTTGTGTCCCTGGAGGCGTTCCGCTTCCGGGATCACCGAAATGGACGAGAGCGCCATCAGCAGCGTATACCCGTCCGGCTTCGCATTCGCGACATAGGCGTTGCCCGTGGCTCCCGCGGCGCCGGGCTTGTTCTCGATGATGACGCGCTGCTTCAACACCTTTTCCATCGCGAACGCGGTGGGCCGCGCGGTGATGTCTGCCACGCCGCCCGGCGGGAACGCCACGACCATCGTGACGGGGCGGCTCGGATAGGCGTCCTGCGCGAATGCGGGACCGGCGAGGAGCGCCAGGGCAACCGGCGCGATCCATTGACGCATGTTTTCCTCCGGGCGGAATGTTCCGGGACAATCATCGTGGCTGAAACGCCCGGCGTCAAGCGCCGCGGGCGGCTCTCCGATCCGGTAGAATTCTCGAGCGCCCATGAACCTGCTCGCGATCGACACGTCCACCGATTTCTGCTCGGTAGCCGCAAGCCGCGGCGAGGCTCTGTTCTCGCGTCACGAGCGCGCCGGTCAGCGCCAGGCGGAGACGATCCTCGGAATGGTCGATGAAGTGCTCGCCGAGGCGGGCATCGAACTCGCGCAGCTCCGCGGCATCGCCTACGGCGAAGGGCCGGGCTCCTTTACCGGCCTGCGCATCGCAGCGGGCGTGACGCAGGGACTCGCGCTCGCGCGCGGTATAGGCGTGATCGGAGTGGGCTCGCTGCTCGCCTTGAGCGAAGAAGCGGGGAAAGATGGCGCGGGCGGACGGATGATCGCCTGCCTCGATGCGCACATGGGCGAGGTGTATCATGCCGCCTACCGCCGGGCGGGCGCCGGATGGGAAGAAGTTTCCGCCCCGGGCTTGTACCGGCCCGAGGCCGTGCCCGTCGCGCCGGGGCGGGACTGGACGGGCTGCGGAGACGGTTTCGCCGCTTATCGCGAGCGCCTGGCGGCGCGGCTCGGAGAATGCGTTTCGGCGATCCGGCCCGAGGCGACGCCGAGCGCGCGGGCCGTGCTGAAGCTCGCGATCCCGCGTTTCGCCGCGGGGGAAGCGAGGGACGCCTCCACGGCGGTGCCGGTGTATCTGCGCGACAAGGTCGCGCTCAAGACGAGCGAACGCTGATGAGCGCGGTACTCCGACCTGCCCCCAGCCTCGAGCCGATGAGCGAGGCCGATCTTCGTGCGGTGATCGAGATCGAGGAGGGCCTCTATGAATTTCCCTGGACGCTGGCAAATTTCCGCGACTCGATGCGCGCCGGATACGGCTGCTGGACCTACCGCGACGGCAAGCAGCTCATCGGCTACGCGGTGCTCATGCATGCGGCGGGCGAAGCCCATCTTCTGAACTTGAGCGTTGCCGCCCGGGCTCAGCGCCGGGGCCACGGGCGCAGCCTGCTCGCGCACGTGGTCGCAATCGCGCGAGAGCACGAGGCGAAGGTCTTGTTCCTCGAGGTGCGGCCCACGAACGAGGTGGGACAGCGCCTCTATGCCGGCTACGGCTTCAAGCAGGTCGGCGTTCGGCGCGGCTACTATCCCGCGCGGCGCGGCCGCGAGGACGCGCTGGTCCTGGCGCTCGACCTGTGAGCGGGCGGAGCGAACGCTATCTGGAAGAGATGGGGCTCGCTCCCGTGTGGAAGCTGCGCGGGCCGAAGCGCGCGCCGGGGCAGGCGATTCGCGATCGGGAAAAAAAATCCGGAGAGAGCCGCCCGGCTGCGCCCGTTGCTTCGAGACCGCCGCCGCGCCGCCCTCCGGAAATCCTTCCTCCGGTTCCGGGGCTCGTGGGGGCCGCCAGGTTCGATCTCGCCGATGACCGCGCCGCGCGCATTCTGCGCATGGAATGGCCTGAGTTGAAGAAAGCCGTGGCGGCTTGTCAGGCCTGCGGCCTGCGCAAGACCTGCACTCAGACGGTATTCGGCGTCGGCGACGAGCAGGCCGACTGGCTGCTGGTGGGCGAGGCGCCGGGTGCCGAGGAAGACGCGCGGGGCGAGCCTTTCGTGGGGCAGGCAGGGCGCCTTCTCGACAACATGCTCGCAGCGATCGGCCTCGCGCGCGGCGAGAACGTCTACATCTGCAACGTGCTCAAGTGCCGTCCGCCGGGCAACCGCAATCCGGAGCCCTTCGAGGTCGGCCAGTGCACGCCCCACTTGCTGCGTCAGCTCGAGCTCATCAAGCCGAAGCTGATCCTCGCGATGGGGCGCTTCGCCGTGCAGGCGCTGCTCAACACCGAGGCGAGCATCGCGAGCTTGCGCGGCCGCCTGCATCGCTATCAGGGCGTGCCGCTCATCGTGACTTATCACCCTGCCTACCTGCTGCGCAATCTCCCCGACAAGGCCAAGGCCTGGGAAGACCTGTGCTTCGCGCGGCGCAGCATCGCGGCCTTGTAATCCGCAGCCGCGGGCTCCATTTACGGGCAGAGCCAATCAGGAGGGATCCATGCACAGACTCGGGACGGCACTCGCGCTTCTCCTCGCAGCGACGCTGGCAGGCTGCGGCTACAACGACATCCAGCGAAGCGACGAACAGGTCAAGTCGGCCTGGTCCGAGGTCCTCAACCAGTATCAGCGGCGCGCCGACCTGATTCCCAACTTGGTCAACACGGTCAAGGGATTCGCGGCGCAGGAACAGCAGGTGCTGATCCAGGTCACGGAGGCGCGCTCGCGCGTCGGCAGCATCCAGGCGACGCCCGAGCTCCTGAACGACGAAGCGGCGTTCCGGCGTTTCCAGCAGGCGCAGGCGGGAATGTCGAGCGCTCTCTCGCGGCTCCTGCTCGTCGCGGAGAATTATCCCCAGCTCAAGTCGGACGCGAACTTCCGCGACCTGCAGGCGCAGCTCGAAGGCACGGAGAACCGCATTGCCGTTGCGCGCAATCGCTACATAAAGGCCGTGCAGGAATACAACGTGCTCGTACGCCAGTTTCCGGTCAACCTCACCGCGATGCTGTTCAGCTACCAGGTGAAGCCGAGCTTCAGTGTCGAGGACGAAAAGGCCATCTCCAAGCCGCCGACGGTCGATTTCGGCAAGTCCGGCGCGCCGGCGAAGCAGTAATCCAGAATGCTCGAGCGCTGGCTCCGCCTCGTCGCGGCCGGCGTACTCCTCGCGGGCTTCGCCTCCGCCCGCGCCGAGGTCGCGGTGCCGCCGCTCAAGGCGCGCGTCACCGATCTCACCGGCACGCTCTCCGGAACGCAACGGGAGGATCTCGAGAGACGACTTCGCGAGTTCGAGAGCAGAAAAGGCAGCCAGGTCGCGGTGCTGATGCTGCCGACGACCCAGCCCGAGACCATCGAGGAGTACTCGATCCGCGTCGCCGAAGCCTGGAAAATCGGCCGCGCGCGCGTCGACGACGGCGTCATCCTCGTCGTCGCCAAGAACGACCGCAAGCTCCGCGTCGAGGTCGGCCGCGGCCTCGAGGGCGCGATCCCCGACGCCGTCGCCAAGCGGGTGGTGAGCGACGTGATCGCGCCGCATTTCGGCTCCGGCGATTTCTACGGCGGCATCGCGGCCGGAACCGGCGCTCTGATGAAACTGATCGAGGGAGAAGGTTTGCCCGCGCCCCGCTCGGGCGTGACCGTCGACGGCGTTCATCGCACCATCGATTTTCAGACGATATTCCTGTTGTTCGTGGCGCTCGTCGCGACCGATGCGATCTTCAGGCGCCTCTTCGGCCGGGTCATCGGGGCCGGAATTTCCGGAGGGATCGTAGGCGCCATTGTTTGGCTTGTCGCGGGCGTGGTCGTCTTCGCAGTCATCGGGGGGCTGATCGGATTCGTCGTCGCGCTCGTCAACGGATTGGGCAGCCGTCGCGGCAGCTGGGCTAGCGGAGGTTGGCCCGGCGGAGGATGGTCGGGCGGCGGCTTCGGCGGAGGCGGCTTCAGCGGCGGCGGGGGGTTCAGCGGAGGCGGCGGGGGGTTCAGCGGAGGCGGCGCCTCCGGAAGCTGGTGACGCGATGGCGACCTGGAAACGCTGGTTCCGGCACCTGTTCACCGACCACTGGTCGGTCAGGCGCGCGTTCTCTCCCGCGGCGCTGCACGCCATCGAAAAAGCGATCGGCGAGGAGGAGCGGCGCCACAGCGGCCAGCTGCGCTTCGCCGTCGAGGCTTCGCTCCCCTTTCGCGAGCTGCTTCGCGGGGTCCACTCGCGCGAGCGCGCGGTGGAGTGCTTCGGGCGCCTGCGCGTCTGGGACACCGTGCACAATTCCGGCGTGCTGATCTACCTTCTGCTGGCCGACCGGCGCGTCGAAATCGTCGCCGATCGGGGCATACACGGCAAGGTCGGGACGACCGCCTGGGAAGCGATCTGCGGGGAGATGCAGCAGGAGTTCGCGCGCGGTCAGTTCGAGCGCGGCGTGGTGATCGGCGTGCGCGCCGTGAGCGATCTCCTCGCAGAGCATTTTCCGCCGTCGGGCGAGCGCCGCAACGAGCTGCCCGACAAGCCGGTCGTGCTGTGAGCGCCTAGGGGCGTGGCGGCATTTCCGCGGCGCGTATCGGCAGATCGAGCTTTTGCGTGCGGCGCAGGAGCGTGATTTTCGTCGCCTTGCCGATCCGCTCCGCGCTGAGCAGCCGATGCAGCTCGTCGACTCCCGCGACGTTTTCTCCGTCGTAGCCGATGATCACGTCTGCGGGCTCGATTCCCGCCTGCTGGGCGGCGCCGCCGGGCTCGATCGACTCCACTCGCACTCCCGCCCCGGACGCGAGGCCGTGAAAGCGCACGGCGCGGCGCGAAAGAGGAATGGTCGCGCCGCCCACGCCGATATAGCCGCGGCGCACGCGGCCGAAACGCAGCAGCTGCTCCACCACCCATTTGGCCGTGTCGATCGCGGTGGCGAAGCAGATCCCCTGCGCGAACGGAATGATCGCGGTGTTGACGCCGATCACCTCGCCCCGGGAGTTCACCAGCGGCCCGCCCGAGTTGCCCGGATTGAGCGCGGCGTCGGTCTGGATCACGTCGTCAATCAGCCGTCCGGTCGTCGCCCGCAGGCTGCGGCCGAGCGCGCTCACCACGCCGGTCGTCACAGTGTGCTGAAAGCCGTAGGGATTGCCGATCGCGATCGCGAGCTGGCCGACGCGCAAGGCGCGCGAGCTTCCCAGCGTCGCCGCGGAAAGCTGATGCCCGCCTATGCGGATCACGGCGATGTCGGTGTCGGGGTCGTCGCCGACGAGGTCCGCATCGAAACCCGCACCGTCGGCGACGCTCACCTGGATAGCGCGCGCGCCGTGCACCACGTGGCTGTTGGTGAGGATGAAACCGTCGGGCGTAAACATGAATCCCGAGCCGCTGCCGCGGCGCGGTGCCTCGCCTTCCGCCGGGCGCTGGCCTTGAGCGACCTCGACGTGAACGACGGCGGGGCCGACCCGCTCGGACGCCGCGACCACTGCGGCGGAATAGGCGTCGAGCAGAGCGGCGTCGCTTTCGCCGTGCGCCGGGGAAGCCGACCGCGGCGAACCTTCATCGAGTACCGGAATCGCGCCCATGGTCCTGCAGGACGTGGGGGCGCCCGGCGGAAAATCAAGGATATCCGCGCTGCTTGCTGGTCTTCATTCCGATGAGGTGCAGCGAATCGCCGCGGCTCTGGTTGTACCGGTGGCGCAGCATCACCGCGAGCATCGCGAGCATGACGAACGTGCCGAAGGCGACGATGATGGTGTTGATGTGCGCGTCGGCCTTGATCATCGCCGAATAGATGGCAAGCATCAGGAGGATCGAGATGTTCTCGTTGAAATTCTGCACCGCGATCGAATGGCCGGCGGAGAGGAGAACGTAACCGCGGTGCTGCAGCAGCGCATTCATCGGCACCACGAAGAAGCCGGCCATCGCGCCGATCACGATCAGAAGCGCGTAGACGAGCGGCATGCTCGTCACGTAGATCATCCCGACGACCACGACGCCCATCGCGATTCCGGCCGGCAGCACGTTGAGGGACTGACGCAGGGCGACGAAGCGTCCAGCGATCACCGCGCCGAGAGCCACTCCCACCGCAGTAACGCCCTGGAGCACCGCGCCCTTGTCCAGCGGAAGCCCGAGGTGGACCGCGGCCCATTGCAGCACGAGGAACTGCAAGGTCGCTCCCGCCCCCCAGAAAAGCGTGGTCACCGCAAGCGAGATCTGCCCCAGCTTGTCCTTCCAGAGCATGGTGAAGCAGACGTAGAAATCGCGCATCAGCAGCACCGGATTGGTCTGCTGCCGGCCGTAGCGCACGCCGGTATCCGGGATGAACAGGTTGAAAAGCGCGGCGATAACGTAGAGCGCGCAGATGACGAGGATTGCGGCCTCGGCCGGAGTTTCGATTCCGGTGTCGATGTGCGGCAGGTCGATCGCGAGCAGCAAGGAGGCGATGCGCGGGCTGATCAGCGCCCCGCCGAGCACGGTGCCGAGGATGATCGAAGCGACCGTCAGCCCCTCGATCCAGCCGTTGGCGGCGACCAGCTTCTCCGGGGGCAGCAGCTCGGTGAGGATCCCGTACTTGGCGGGGGAGTACGCGGCCGCGCCGAACCCCACCACAGCGTAGGCCGCGAGCACCAGCGCATATCCGGGAATGCCGGCGAATTCGACGTAATCGGTGAAGAACATCATCACGCAGCCGGCGATCTTGATCGTGTTGGTGATGAACATCACCCGGCCCTTCGGAATCGCGTCGGCGAAGGCCCCGACGAACGCGGCGAGCGCCACGTAGGACACGGTGAAGAAGAATTTCAGCAGCGGCACCATCCACGCCGGGCCGTCGAGCTCCAGCAGCTGGGCGATTGCGGCGATCAGCAGGGCGTTGTCGGCGAGGGAGCTGAAAAACTGCGCCGCCATGATGGTGTAGAAGCCCCGCTTCATGATTGCCGGCGCCTGCGGTGAGCGGAGTCGTGCGTGCTGAAGCTGCGATTCATCGATACCCTGCGTCCTGCACGGGCGTCACGGAACGTAAACACCCTTGGCCGCCCGCTTTATACCATGAGTCATTTGCGAGGTGCGTAAACTTCTCCATGACCGCTCTCCGGAAATCCCGGTTTTGTGGTCGAATGGCGGGGCATGCGCCCCATCCGAGTCCGCATCGATTCGGCCGCGCTTCGCCACAACCTGGGTGCGGCGAGACGCCGTGCACCCCGTTCGCGCATCTGCGCAGTGGTGAAGGCGAACGCCTACGGTCACGGCCTCGCGCGCGCGGTCCGGGCCCTCGCCGCGGCCGAAGGCCTCGCGCTGATCGAGCTGGAGGCGGCGCTCGAGCTGCGGCGCGCCGGCGAGCGGCGCCCCATACTGCTCCTGCAGGGATTTTTCTCGCCCGAGGAGCTCGAACCCATCGCGGCGAACGGTCTCACCACCGTGGTGCACGATCCGGAGCAGCTCGCGATGCTCGAGAAGGCGCGGCTGCCGAAGAGGATCGCGGTGGTCGCGAAGCTGAACACCGGCATGAACCGGCTCGGCTTCCCGGCGGGAGATCTTCGCGGCGTGCTCGATCGCCTGCGCGATTGTCCGAGCGCCGATGCGATCGCGCTCATGACGCATTTCGCCGACGCCGACGGCAAGCGCGGCGTGCGCTGGCAGCTCGAGCGCTTCGATGCGGCGACCGCGGGCGTCGACCTTCCGCGCAGCGTCGCCAATTCCGCCGCGCTCCTGCGCTACCCGGACACGCACAAGGACTGGATCAGGCCGGGAATCATGCTCTACGGCTGCTCGCCTTTCCCCGACGAAAGCGCGGCAGCGCTCGGGCTGAAGCCCGCCATGACTCTGTCGAGCGAATTGATCGCGGTGCGGAGCTTGAGCGCGGGCGACGGCGTCGGATACGGGGGCACCTTCGCGGCGAGCGGCCCGATGCGGATCGGCATCGTCGCCTGCGGGTACGCCGACGGCTACCCGCGCCACGCGCCCACCGGCACGCCGATCCTCGTCTGCGGCAGGCGCACGCGCACCCTGGGGCGCGTGGCGATGGACGTGCTGTTCGCCGATCTCACCGGCATTCCCGAAGCGGCGGTCGGCTCGCCTGCGACGCTGTGGGGCGAAGGGCTTTCGGCCGACGAAGTCGCGGCGAGCGCGGGCACCGTGAGCTACGAGCTCTTGTGCGCGCTCTCGCAGCGGGTGCCTGTCTCGGAGACGCCCTGATGGCCAAGGCGAGGAGCGTCTACGCCTGCACCGAATGCGGCGGCGAGTCGCCGAAGTGGCAGGGACAGTGCCCCCACTGCGGCGCCTGGAACACGCTGGTCGAAGGGCTTGCAGAATCGGCGCAGAGGCACCGCTTTTCGGGCGTCACGAAGGGCTCGGAGCTCAAGCGGCTCGCGGAGGTGAGCGCGCGAGACGCGCCGCGCATGGCGAGCGGGATAGACGAGCTCGACCGGGTGCTCGGCGGCGGATTCGTCGCGGGCGAGGTGGTGCTGATAGGAGGCGACCCGGGCGTGGGGAAATCCACGCTCCTCCTCCAGGCCCTGGCGCGCATGAGCGGCTCGCGCAAGGCTGTATACGTGAGCGGTGAAGAATCCGCCGAGCAGGTTGCGCTGCGCGCGCGGCGCCTCGCGCTCGACTCCGACAGGCTCGAGCTGCTCGCCGAGATCCAGCTCGAGCGCATCCTCGCGACGCTGGGAAAGGCGAAGCCCGAGATCGCCGTCGTCGATTCGATCCAGACGCTGTACTCGGAGCAACTCACGTCCGCGCCCGGCTCGGTCGCGCAGGTGCGCGAGTGCGTGGCGCACCTGACGCGCTACGCCAAGGCCGGTGGGACGGTCGTGGTGCTCGTCGGCCACGTCACCAAGGAGGGCGCGATCGCGGGCCCGCGCGTCGTGGAGCACATCGTCGATGCAGTGCTCTACTTCGAGGGCGACACGCACCAGAGCTTCCGGCTCATCCGCGCCTTCAAGAACCGTTTCGGCGCGGTGAACGAGCTGGGCGTGTTCGCGATGACCGACAGGGGCCTGCGCGGGGTTTCCAATCCATCGGCGATTTTCCTGTCGCAGCACTCCGGCGAAGTCGCAGGCTCGTGCATTCTCGTCGCGCAGGAGGGCACGCGGCCGCTGCTGGTCGAGATCCAGGCCCTGGTGGACGCGGCGCACGCGCCCAATCCGCGGCGGCTGACGGTAGGGTTGGAGCAGAACCGCCTTGCGATGCTGCTTGCGGTGCTGCATCGCCACGCCGGAATCGCCTGCTACGATCAGGACGTGTTCGTGAACGCGGTGGGCGGCGTGCGCATCAGCGAGCCCGCCGCCGACCTCGCGGTGCTGCTCGCGATCGTATCCTCGCACGTCGACAAGCCGCTGCCGGAGAAGCTCGCGGTGTTCGGCGAGATCGGCTTGGCGGGCGAGGTGCGCCCCGCGCCGCGCGGCCAGGAGCGGCTGAAGGAAGCCGCCAAGCTCGGCTTCACGCAGGCGATCATCCCCAGGGCCAACCAGCCGAAGCAGAAAATCGACGGGCTCGAGATCATCGCCGTCGAGCGCGTCGCCGACGCGATCGCGCGGTTTCGGGCCTAGAATCGAAAGTGAAAGGGACGACGTCTTGAAGAATGCCCAACCCGGAATCCTGGCCCCTATTCCGCGGCACGCGCGCTATCTCACGTTCGGGCTGAAGCAGGGCGTGCGCCCGCAAGCTGCGCTCCGGGCCCTGGCCGCAACGGCGGACGGCGAGACCTGCGTCGTGGGCTTGGGCGCGGTCCTGCTCTTCGCGCTGCAAAAGGGAATCGAGGGGCTGCGGCCGTTTCCGCACCACAAGCGAGAAGGCGTCGACGTGCCCTCGACCCCCGCCGCCCTGTGGTGCTGGCTGCGCGGGGAAGAGCGCGGCGAGAGCGTGCTGCGCGCGCGCGAGGTCGAGAAGATCCTCGCGCCCGCTTTCGAGACGAGCGGCGTCATCGACGCATTCAAGCACGGCCGCGGGCTCGATCTGACCGGCTACGAGGACGGCACCGAGAACCCGAAGGGGAAGAAGGGCGCCGAGACCGCGATCGTGCAGGACAAGAGGGCGGGATTCGGGGGCGCGAGCTTCGCCGCGGTCCAGCAGTGGGTGCACGACCTCGACAAATTCGCCGCGCTGCCGCGGAAGGATCAGGACAACACCATCGGCAGGCGCAGGAGCGACAACAAGGAGCTCGGCGACGCGCCGCCTTCTGCGCACGTGAAGCGGACCGCGCAGGAGAGCTTCTCGCCCGAAGCCTTCGTGCTGCGGCGCTCGATGCCCTGGGCGGACGCGACGCGCGCGGGGCTCGTGTTCGTCGCCTTCGGCAAGTCGCTCGACGCCTTCGAGGCGCAGTTGAAGCGCATGGTCGGCGCCGAGGACGGGACCCCCGACGCGCTGTTTACGTTTACGCGCCCGGTAACGGGTGTCTTCCTCTGGTGCCCGCCGGTGAGGAAGGGGCGGATCGATTTGCGCGCGATCGGGTTGTAGGTGGGGGCTCATTGACGAACTAGGTCTCGAAGCATGCGAACGCTGCTCCTCATGCTAATCAAAGCCGCCATGGGAGAGGATCGGCGAATTACCTGGGTTCTGCGCGCGGTCCCGACGGGAGTCGCTGCGTTCTATAAGAAGCTTGGCTTCACCGGATCTGAAGTCGCAATGGAGCGTCCGGGTGCAAAGACATCTGATGTTTAACGGCGCGTCGGGGAGGACGAGTTACGGGTCTCGCGCCCGCCCAGCGCCCAACGCGGTCTCGAACAGGCAGCTTGTATGCAAGATCTTCTGGCAAAAGTTGTTTTGATCTCAGGTGGGACTACCGGTATCGGTCTCGCGGCGGCAAAGGCGTTCGTCGCGAGCGGCGCGAGGGTGGTGGTGGCCGCGAGAAACCCGGGACGTGGCCTTCATGCGGAGCAGGAACTCAAACATCTTGGCGGCGACGCGATCTTTCAAAGGTGTGACGTGACTGAGCCATCATCCGTCGCGGACCTCGTAGCCTGTGTCACGAGTCGTTTTGGTCAATTGAACTGCGCGGTGAACAGTGCCGCATTCGATTCGCGACCTGTCGCCACGCACGAAGTGCCCTTCGACGAAGCGGGCAAGACAATTTCCACCGACGTTCTCGGGGTCCTCAACTGCATGAAGTACGAAATCGCCACAATGCTCCAAGGTGGCGGAGGCACCATAGTCAACGTTTCATCGGTAAATGGGCTGTCCGGGGCACCTACTGCGGCGGTTTACAGTGCGGGAAAGCACGCAGTCATCGGTCTGACTCGTTCAATGGCCAAGGAATACATTGCCCGCGGAATTCGCATAAACGCGGTCTGCCCCGGCGCGACCGCAACACCGCGCCGCGAACGCCGGACAGAACACCTGACGTCAAAAGAACGCCAAGAACACGAGGAACGGTTCTCCCAAACAATCCCGATCGGGCGGCTCGCCAGGGCCGAAGAGATCGCGAGTGCAATTCTTTGGTTAAGCTCTACCGCATCGTCCTATGTGGTCGGGCACAGTCTCGTTGTTGATGGTGGGCTAATGGCCTGAGCGAAATGTTTGCTGACTCTTCGGAAGGGCTGCGCTAGGTCGACGGTGAACAGCGGTGCCCCTAACCCTCGATCACGTATTCATTTGCTCTGAGAATCCAGATGTGGCGGAGCGCGCTCTGACCGACTTCGGCTTGCAGTTCGGCCGACGCGGTATCCACCGTGGTCAAGGTACCGCCAACGCTTGCGCGTTCTTCGACAACGCGTATCTCGAGCTTTTGTGGCGGCATGAAGACGAAGAGCTGCAGTCCGAGGTGGTCGGTCCAGTCGGGCTCTGGCAACGCGTTCGCTGGCGCGAGACCGGAGCTTCGCCATTCGGCATTGCGTTTCGTCCCGAGGGGAGCGAAGTACCCGTCGAGACGTGGTCCTACGCGGCACCTTTCCTTCCCGCAGGAGGAAACCTTCCTATCGTGACGCCGCGATTCCAATGGCACGAACCTCTCACCTTCATTTCTCTCACGTCGCAGGCACCCGTGACATTGCCGCCTGAACGACGACCGCCGCTGAATCACCGTGGCGGGCATCACCGATTGACGGGGGTCACGGTATATAGACCGGAAAGACGAGAGATCATTGCTGTGGCGGTGGTAGTTTACCGAATAGGCGGCCGTGAACGGGACCCAGGGTCGCCTGCTCCTGTATTTGGTCCCTCGGACGCTGAACGAAAGGGAGTGAAGAATGAAATTCAAGTCGTACCTGGCATTCGCTGTTGTCGCGCCCTTCTTGATGGGCGTTTCCGCCAGTTGGGCTCAGTCGGGCGGTCACAGGATGATCTCGCCGAACGATCTGAAGTGGGCCGATGTTCCCTCGTTGCCGCCCGGAGCGAAGATCGCGGTCATAGAGGGTCCGATGAGCGATCCCGTTCCCTTCACGGTGCGGTTGAGGTTTCCCGCCAACTACAATATCCCCGCGCACTGGCACCCGGCCGTCGAGCGGGTGACGGTGATCTCCGGAACCATCAACATGGGCGTGGGCGACAAGCTGGACAAACAGAAGTCGACGGCTCTGCCCCAGGGACACATGATGATCCTGCAGCCGAAGACGAACCATTTCGCCTGGACCAAGGAGGAGGTCGTTGTGCAGCTCAATGGAACCGGACCTTGGGGCGTCACCTACGTCAATCCCGCGGACGATCCCAGAAAGAAATAGGAGAGCCCGGCTAGCCCACGACGACCGAGTGGACGATGTTCAGCCGAAGGATGAGTCGGGCCGCGCTGGCGGCCCGACTCGTTTGTCTCCTCGTTCTCTCCGGTTGCGCAACCGAGGACGTCAACCGCGATCTGTCCGGATCGATCGACGAACAAATCGCCATGCCTCCCGGCACCCTGAGCGATTGCGATCGCGCTGACTTCGATCAGCCCCCGAAGCTCATTTCCGGTGGTCTACCGCTTTATCTCGTGGGCCGCCGCCTTTCCGGTCTCGAAGGCTCTGCCACCCTCAAGTTCACCGTGCTATCTGACGGCCGCATTGACGACATTCAGGCCGAGTCGCCGGAGTCCCGTTCGTTTCGCGACCACTCGGTCATCGCCTTGAGGACTTGGAAACTGGAACCCGCACTCAAGGATAACGCGCCCGTAACGACTTCATGCAAGATGCGCTTTATCTACCAGGTCAAGTGAAACGCCAGCGGTTTAAAAAATTAACGTCATTAGCAGGGAGAATTCCATGAGACTCATCTTGATTCTTGCAGTGGCCGTGCCGATGGCGGGCTGCCATTCGATAACGACCGAACCCGGAAATGAAACCGTCATCATTGACAACCCGTGGTTCTTCGGGCACGGAGGAGTGCGGGACGAAACGCAGAAACCCGGGCTGTCCTGGTACTGGTTTACCACCAGGGGCGTCTCCGTAGTGATGACGCCGCTCAAGTACGATGAACCGCTGGACCATTTGGCAACAGCCGACAACAACTTCATCAACTACAACAGCTACATCGTATTGCAATGGAAAGACCCCGCGTATCACGTCAAGAATTTCGGGTACGAGAAGTGGTACGAGCACAACCTGAAAGAGCAATACCGGACAATCGTCAGGGATGTCACAAAGAGATATCAGATGACACCAATCATGATTGACCCGCCTACCTTGCAGAGCATAGAGGGAGAAATAGCCAGCCAGTTCAGGAAGCACATCCAATCAACCGGGCTGCATGTCGCACTAATCAACGTCAATATGGGTAAAGCGTTGCCGGACAAGCCCGTGATCGATGAAATGAACAATACGGCTGCTCAGCAGCAACGCCGGAAGACGGAGGTGCAGCGCAAGCTCGCCGAGGATTCGAGGTTTCAGGCCGAGCAAAGCCGCGCAAATGCTGACAACGCTTATCGCCAGCAAATGAAGCTCGATGCCGCGCAATTCGTTCAGTTGGAGTCAATCAAGAGGTATTCGGAGGCATGCAAGGAATCCAAGAACTGCGTAATCGTGCAGGGCAGTTCCCCGGTTCTCGTAGGCAGGTAAGGCGCTAATTGCTCCCCACCGCCCTCGCCGCGGCGATCCCGCTGCGCACCGCGGCCTCGAGCGTCCCCGGGTATTCGCCCGCGACGTAGTCTCCCGCGAGCACCAGGCCGGGAATCGCGGTGAACGCTTCGGGCCGGACGAGCGAAGGCGTGCAGGAGAACGTCGCGCGCTTTTCCGTGATGACCTGCGACCATTGCGGCGAGGGCAGCTCGCCGAGCGCCGCTTTCAGTTCGGTCCCGACCCGCGCCGCCAGCTCCTCCTTCGTCAGCTGCTCGTGCGCCCCCGATGCGCTGATCACCGCTGCGAGCAGGCCCTTCGGTCCGCCGAGCCGGCCGCGGTCGAACACCCACTGCGCGATTCCCCCGCTGAAGCCGAGCATAGCTGCGGGAAGCGATACGGATTCGGGATACTTCAGGTAGCAGGTGACGATGGGCTCGTACGCGAAGGCGTTGATCGCGGAGAGCGCTTCGTCGAGCGCGGGCAATTGCACCAGCAGCTGCCCCGCCTGGTGCGGACCGCAGGCGATCACCACGCCCGCGAACGTCTGCGCGTCGTTGAGACGGAATCCGCCCGGGACGCGCGCGATGCGGCGCACCGGCGCGCCCAGTTCGATGGCGCCGCCGCGCGCTTTCACGTATTCCGCCGCGGGTTCGGGGAAGAGGCGCCCGAGGTCGGTGCGCGCGATCAGCAGATCGCTCGCTTCGCGTGTGCCGGTGAGGCCGTAGCGCAGCACGTTCACGAAGATCTGCGCGGAGGCGCGCTCGACCGGAGTATTGAGCGCCGAGACGCACAGGGGTTCCCATACGCGCGTGCGGAGCGCGCCGGTTTGAGCGTGCCCGTCCAGCAGGCGCGCCACGCTGCAGTCGGGCACCACGCGGAAATTCTGCAGGCGCAGGGAAATCAGGAAGCGCATCGCGGCACGCGCCTCGGAGAAGGCGAGCTCGCGCGCGCCGAACAAGGCGGCGAGCAGGTTGAGGGGGTAGGGGAGCCGCGGCGCGCGCAGGTGAAAGCCGTCGGCGTACCGCAGCTCGAGCGGCAGCCGCAGAAGAAGCTCCTCAGGGTCCGCGCCGACCAGGCGCATCAGGCGCAGCGTCTCGCGATACGCGCCGATCAGGACGTGCTGGCCGTTGTCGAGGTCGACTCCGTCGATCGACACGCGCCGCGCCCGGCCGCCCGGGCTGCGCGAAGCTTCGAAGACCGTGACGCGGACGCCTTGCTCCGCGAGAGTGGCCGCGGCGGCGAGACCGGCCCAGCCGGCGCCGACGACCGCGGCGCCGCTCAAGCCGTGACCCAGGTCCGCCACGCGATCCAGAGCTTGCGGATCGGGGTCAGCGCGGTGCGCTGGTCGAGCACCCGGTAATCGTCGCCGGCGATCTCGTCGAGCAGCGCGCGGTAGATCGCGGCCATCATCAGCCCCGGGCGCTGCGCGTGGCGGTCCTCGGCCGGCAGGAGCGCGAGGGCCTCGTCGTAGCAGCGCCGGGCGCGCTCGACCTGGAAGCGCATCAGGCGCTCGAAGCTGTCGGTGTGATTCGCGTTGAGAATGTCCGCCGCCGTCACGCCGTGCTCATTCAGCTCGTCGATGGGAAGATAGATGCGGTTTTTCCGCGCGTCCTCTCCCACGTCGCGGATGATGTTGGTGAGCTGGAACGCGAGCCCGAGCTTTTCGGCGTACTCCAGCGTCTTCGCGTTGCGGTAGCCGAAAATGCCCGCCGCGAGCGCGCCGACCACGCCCGCCACGCGATGACAGTAGTGCCGCAGCGCCGGAAAATTCAGGTAGCGGCTCTGGTTCAGGTCCATTTCCATGCCGTCCATGATCTCCTCCAGCTTCGCCCGCGCGATCCCGAAAGGCGCGATCACGGGGGCGAGCGCGCGCGTCACCGGATGCTGCGGGTCGCCTGAGAAAAGCCGCGCGACCTCGCCGCGCCACCAGGTCAGGGTCGCGCGCGCGACCGAAGCATCGCTCGGCTCGTCCACCGCGTCGTCGACCTCGCGGCAGAAAGCGTAGAGCGCGGTGATCGCGCGCCGGCGCTCGGACGGCAGAAACAGGAACGAGTAATAGAAGCTCGAGCCGCTGTGCGCGGCTTTGTGCTGGCAATACTCGTCGGGAGTCATTCCATCACCAGCGCGCGCCAGAGCATCAGCGGCCAGTCGAACGCTTTCAACACCGGGCGATGCCGGAATACGTCCCCTCGCACCCGCTCGAGTTTCTCCAGGATTCTCGACCCTCCCTGGACCACGGCGCGGGTTTCCAGCCCGATGCGCCCGGGCAGCCGGATCGCGAGCGGCGCGCCGGCCAGCATCATCGATCTTGCGCGCTCGATCTGGAAGCGCATCAGGTCCCACCAGCCGCCGGAAGCGTCGCCCGCGGCGATCTGGTCTTCACTGACGCCGAACCTCGCCATGTCGTCCTGCGGAAGGTAAATGCGGTTCTTGCGGAAGTCGATTTCGACATCCTGCCAGAAGTTGATGAGCTGCAGGGCGGAGCAGATCGCGTCCGAGCAGGCGACGTTGCGGGCGTCGCTTTCGCCGTACAGGTGCAGCATCAGGCGCCCGACGGGGTCGGCGGAGCGGCGGCAGTAATCCATCAGCTCGGCGAAGCTCGCGTAGCGCTGCTTCGCGACGTCCTGCGAGAACGCGTCGAGGAGGTCGTGGAACGGCGCAAGCGGAAGGCGGTGAGCCGCGACCACTTCGCCCAGCTCCCGGAAAAGGGGCGAGCGCGGTGAACGACCGGCCTCGATCCGGCGCAATTCCGTGCGGTAGCCCGCAAGGAGGGCAAGACGCTCATGCGGCCGCAGATCGCCTTCGTCGGCGAAATCGTCCGCCGTGCGCGCGAATCGGTAAATGAGCGACACGGGGCGGCGCAGCGCCGCCGGAAGCAGCACGGAAGCGACCGGAAAGTTTTCGTAATGGCCGACCGACATTGCCCTATTTTTCAAAGGGTTTCAGCCTTCTTCGGCTGACAGTATAGGAGGCTTTGCTGTAGAATGACACGCGCATTGCGGGGCCGCTTTGTCGTCAGCCCGCGAAGGTGGCGGAATTGGTAGACGCACTGGATTTAGGTTCCAGCGCCGCAAGGCTTGGGGGTTCGAGTCCCTTCCTTCGCACCAAGAAACGGGGTTTTTCGGGAATGCAAACGAGCATCGAAGCGTTAAGCAGGCTGGAGCGGAGGCTCAACATGGCGGTTCCGGCCGAGCAGATCGATCGCGAAGTCGAGCAACGGCTGCGCAAGCTCTCGCGCACCGTGCGCATGGACGGTTTTCGGCCCGGCAAGGTTCCCCTCAAGATCGTCGCGCAGCACTACGGGCCGCAGGTGCGGTCGGAAGTGATCGGCGACGCGGTGCAGAAGGCGTTTTCGGAAGTGGTCCAGGAGCAGAAGCTGAAGGTCGCCGGCTACCCGCGCATCGAGCGCCGCGAAGGGGGCGACGCGAAGCAACTGACTTTCAGCGCCACCTTCGAGATCTACCCTGAGGTCAAGATCGGAGACTTGGCGGGCGCGACGATTCAGCGACCCACCCACGCGGTGGACGATGCGGACGTGGACCGCACCCTTTCGATCCTGCGCAAGCAGCGCGCGAGCTGGGAACCCGTCATGCGCGCCTCGCAATCGGGTGACCGCGTCACCGTGGATTTCACCGGCCGCATAGACGGGAACGAATTTCCCGGAGGCAAAGGCGCGGGGGTGGCCGTGGTGCTCGGCGAGGGCCGTATGCTGCCCGAGTTCGAGTGCGGCCTCGAGGGCGTCGGCGCCGGCGACCGCAAGACTTTCCCGGTGGCTTTCCCCGCCGATTACCCGGGCAAGGACGTCGCGGGAAGGAGCGCAAACTTCGAGGTCAGCGTGCAAAAGGTCGAGGTGCCGAAGCTCCCTGCGATCGATGCCGAATTCGCGAAATCGCTCGGTGTGGCAGACGGCGACATCGCGAAGATGCGCGAAGAGGTCAGGGAAAACGTCGAGCGCGAAGTCAAGAAAAAGGTCGAGAGCGAGGTCAAGCAGAAGGTCATGCGCGCGCTCATCGATTCGACGACGCTCGAGCTGCCGAAGTCGCTCGTCGAGATCGAGATGCAGCGCATGGTCCAGCAGACGCGTGCGGACCTCGAGGCGCGCGGCGTCAAGCTGGAGAGGCTGCCCGTGAAGCCCGAGGCGCTCGAGGCGCAGGCGCGGCGGCGCGTCGCGCTGGGACTGATCCTCGGCGAGCTGGTGAAATCGCACGAGCTCGGAGCAAAGCCCGAGCAGGTGCGGGCGCTGGTAACCGAGCACGCCCAGACATATGAACAGCCCTTCGAAGTGGTAAGATGGGTCTACTCGGAGCCGCAGCGTCTGAGCGAATTCGAGGGTCTGGCAGTCGAGTCGAACGTCGTCGGCTGGGTCCTGGCGCATGCCAAGGTGGAGGATAAGGCGATCAGCTTCGAAGAACTGATGGGAGCAGCCACGTGAGTCAGGATCCGCAGAGCCTGGGCCTGATTCCGATGGTGATCGAGCAGAGCGGACGCGGCGAGCGCGCGTACGACATCTACTCGCGCCTGCTCAAGGAGCGCGTTGTTTTCCTCGTCGGTCCCGTCAACGAGATCTCGGCCAACCTGATCGTCGCGCAACTCCTCTTCCTCGAGTCGGAAAATCCCGACAAGGACATCTTCTTCTACATCAATTCCCCGGGCGGCTCGGTGTCGGCGGGGCTCGCCATCTACGACACGATGCAGTTCGTCAAGCCCGACGTCTCCACGCTTTGCGTCGGGCAGGCGGCCAGCATGGGCGCGCTGCTGCTCGCCGCGGGCGACAAGGACAAGCGCTTCTGTCTGCCGAACTCGCGCGTGCTAATCCATCAGCCGATGGGCGGCTTCCAGGGCCAGGCGTCCGACATCGAAATCCACGCGAAGGAGATCCTCTACCTGCGCAAGCAGCTCAACGAGATCATGGCGAAACACACCGGCCAGAGCGTCGAGCGCATCTCGCGCGACACGGACCGCGACAACTTCCTTTCCGCGGAAGAAGCCGTGAAGTACGGGCTCGTGGACCGGGTGCTGACTTCGCGGGCCGACGCGGCAGCGGCAGCAGCGGCGGCCTGAAAGCGGAAACCTCATGACCGAAAAAACGGGCGGCGAAAAACTTCTCTACTGCTCCTTCTGCGGCAAGAGCCAGCACGAGGTGAGGAAGCTGATCGCCGGGCCGTCGGTGTTCATCTGCGACGAGTGCATCGAGCTGTGCAACGACATCATCCGCGAGGAAAGCGCCGCGGACAAGGGCGGCAAGCCCGCCAAATCCGACCTGCCGACTCCGCGGGAAATCTGCGGGATACTGGACGAGTACGTGATCGGGCAGGAACTCGCCAAGAAGATCCTTTCGGTCGCGGTCTACAACCATTACAAGCGCCTGAAGCATCTCTCGAAGAACGACGAGGTCGAGCTCGCCAAGTCGAACATCCTCCTCGTCGGCCCCACCGGATCGGGCAAGACGCTGCTCGCGCAGACGATGGCGCGCCTGCTGAACGTTCCGTTCGTGATCGCCGACGCGACCACGCTCACCGAGGCGGGCTACGTCGGCGAGGACGTGGAGAACATCATCCAGAAGCTTCTCCAGAACTGTGATTACGATGTCGACAAGGCGAAGCGCGGCATCGTCTATATCGACGAGATCGACAAGATTTCGCGCAAGTCCGACAACCCCTCGATCACCCGGGACGTCTCCGGCGAGGGCGTGCAGCAGGCGCTGCTCAAGCTGATCGAAGGGACGATCGCGTCCGTGCCGCCGCAGGGCGGACGCAAGCATCCCAACCAGGACTTCGTACAGGTGGACACCACGAACATACTGTTCATCTGCGGGGGAGCGTTCGACGGCCTGGAAAAGATCATCCGCAGCCGCTCCGAAAAGAGCGGCATCGGCTTCGGAGCGGACGTGAGAAGCCTGAAGAACGGCAAGGACATCAGCGAGATCCTGCGCACGGTCGAGCCCGAAGACCTCATCAAGTACGGGCTGATACCGGAGTTCGTAGGGCGGCTGCCGGTCGTGGCGACGCTCGTGGAACTCGACGAGCAGGCCCTGATCCAAATACTGACCGAGCCGAAGAACGCTCTCATCAAGCAGTATCAGAAGCTGTTCAGCATGGAGGGAGTGGATCTGGAGGTGCGGCCGCAGGCGCTGCAGGCGATCGCCACGAAAGCCCTGGCGCGAAAGACGGGAGCCCGGGGCTTGCGTTCGATCCTGGAACAGGTGCTGCTCGACCTCATGTTCGATCTTCCGACGATGGAGAACGTGAGCAAAGTCGTGGTCGACGAGAACGCCATCGTCGGCGAGGGCAAGCCGCTCCTCATCTACACCGAACCGCCGAAGGTGGCGGGCACGGCTTGAGCTACCGCCGTCGTCCCGAACGGGACGCGGCTTGAACCGGGGCGCACCGCCCCAATGTAGCTGTTGATCCTTTTTTCCGGGAACGCCATGTCAAACGAGATCGCATCCACACCGAACCAGTATCCGCTGCTGCCGCTGCGGGACGTGGTCGTGTTCCCGCACATGGTCATCCCGCTCTTCGTCGGACGTCCGAAGTCGATCAAGGCGATGGAAATCGCCATGGAAGCGGGCAAGAGCATCCTCCTCGTTGCACAGAAATCCGCGGCCAAGGACGAGCCGACCGCAGAGGACCTGTACAAGATCGGCTGCATTTCGAACATCCTGCAGATGCTCAAGCTCCCCGACGGCACCGTCAAGGTGCTCGTGGAAGGCAGCCAGCGCGCCCGGATCCAGAGCATCGACGACATGCGCAGCCACTACGTCGCCGAGGCCACGGCCGTCCCGGCCGACGCGGGAGAAGTCACCGAGATCGAGGCGATGCGGCGGGCGCTGATCGCCCAGTTCGACCAGTACGTGAAGCTGAACAAGAAAATCCCGCCTGAGATACTCACCTCGCTTGCGGGAATCGAGGAGGCCGGGCGGCTCGCGGATACGATCGCTGCGCATCTGCCGCTCAAGCTCGAGCAGAAGCAGCAGGTGCTCGAGATGTTCGAGGTCAAGGCTCGCCTGGAGCACCTGCTCTCGCAGCTGGAGACCGAGATCGACATACTCCAGGTCGAGAAGCGCATCCGCGGCCGCGTCAAGCGGCAGATGGAGAAGAGCCAGCGCGAGTACTACCTGAACGAGCAGGTGAAGGCGATCCAGAAGGAGCTCGGCGAAGGCGAGGACGGCGCCGATCTCGAGGAAATGGAAAAACGCGTCAAGGCCGCGCGCATGCCCAAGGAAGCGCGCAAGAAGGCCGAAGCCGAGCTGAAGAAGCTGCGTCTCATGTCGCCCATGTCGGCCGAGGCGACGGTGGTGCGCAACTACATCGAAACGCTTGTCAACCTTCCGTGGAAGAAGCGCAGCAAGATCTCGCGCGACATCGGGGCGGCCGAGAAGATCCTGGACGCCGACCACTACGGACTGGAGAAAGTGAAGGAGCGGATCGTCGAGTATCTGGCAGTGCAGATCCGCGTCGACAAGGTCAAGGCGCCGATCCTGTGCCTGGTGGGCGCACCCGGGGTGGGAAAAACTTCTCTCGGACAGTCGATCGCGCGCGCCACCAATCGCAAATTCGTGCGCATGTCGCTGGGGGGCGTGCGCGACGAGGCCGAGATCCGCGGCCACCGGCGCACCTATATCGGCTCCATGCCCGGCAAGATCCTGCAGAACATGAGCAAGATTGGGGTGCGTAATCCGCTGTTCCTGCTCGACGAAGTGGACAAGCTGGGGATGGATTTCCGCGGGGACCCGTCATCGGCGCTCCTCGAGGTGCTCGACCCGGAGCAAAACCACACGTTCACGGACCACTACGTCGAGGTCGAATACGACCTGTCGGAGGTGATGTTCGTCGCGACCGCCAACACCCTGAACATTCCTCCGGCGCTGCTCGACCGGATGGAAGTGATCCGCATATCCGGGTATACGGAGGACGAGAAGGTCAACATCGCCTCCCGCTACCTCCTGCCGAAGCAGCTCAAGAACAACGGGCTGAAGAAGGAAGAGGTTTCGGTGTCCGAGGCGGCCCTGCGCGACATCATCCGCTACTACACGCGCGAGGCGGGTGTGCGCAGTCTGGAGCGCGAGATTTCCAAGATCTGCCGCAAGGTGGTCAAGCTGCTGATCACCAAGAACAAGGAGAAGAAGATCCTGGTCACTCCGAAAAGCTTGGACAAGTTCCTCGGCGTGCGCCGCTTCACTTACGGCATCGCGGAGAAAAAGAACCAGGTCGGGCAGGTGACGGGGCTGGCGTGGACCGAGGTCGGGGGCGAGCTCCTCACGATCGAAGCCGTCACGATGCCGGGCAAGGGCAAGACCATCACCACGGGGAAACTCGGCGAAGTGATGCAGGAATCGATCCAGGCGGCGCTCTCGGTCGTGCGCAACCGCTCGTCCAGGCTCGGCGTCGCGGAGGACTTCTACCAGAAAAACGACATCCACGTGCACCTCCCCGAAGGCGCGACGCCCAAGGACGGGCCGAGCGCCGGAATCGGCATCTGCACCGCGATGGTGTCGGTGCTGACCGGAATTCCGGTGCGGGCGGACCTCGCGATGACCGGCGAGATCACCCTGCGAGGCGAGGTGCTGGTGATCGGCGGGCTGAAGGAGAAACTCCTCGCGGCGCACCGCGGCGGCGTCAAGACCGTGCTCATCCCGGATGAGAACGTGAAGGATCTGGCAGAAATCCCGGACAACATCAAGAATCGACTGGAAATTCTTCCGGTGAAATGGATGGACCAGGTGCTCGAGCTCGCTCTCGAGCGCCAGCCGGAACCGCGCAAACCCGCGTCGGACGCGCCGCCGATTCCGCCGGTCGCCGACGACAAGACGTCCTCCACGGTGGTCACTCACTAGATTGGTGCAGCGCGGAGCGGAACAGTTCGCGCTGTTCGCTCCTCCGCGGGAATCTTCCGAGTCTCCGCATGCGCCGGCATGAAAAAGCTGGCGCGCGTCTTGCCGTCGAAAAAAAAACCACGCGGCAGCCGTGAACGCTTGACACGGTGCTTTTGCAGTTGCTATAAATTGCGAACCGAGCGCGCAGTGCTTCAAGCGCTCTCGAAATCGATCCGCGGAATAAGCAAAGCCCGGTTTCTTGCACGTGCCGCTTCGCGTTGGGACGCGGCACCGGGGGACTGGTCTTTGCTGAGTCCGCGGTCATGACCCCGCTGGGAGGGAGCTGTGGCCGCAGAGATGACCAACCGAACTTCAAGGGGGCCGAAATGAACAAGCTGGAAATCATCGATCACATCGCCAAGTCCGCCGACATCTCGAAGGCCGCCGCGGGCCGCTCCCTCGACGCGGCAGT
>JACXTT010000697.1_pt1 | contig 57375 bp, 46 predicted proteins | sample 9270951 | NCBI WGS metagenome assembly JACXTT01 (sample SAMN15532306, study PRJNA645909) | rock metagenome | isolation source: weathered quartz diorite | place: Puerto Rico | collected 2017-06-21
TTCTATCTTTTTTGATACGTCAACCAGCAAGTCCATGTCGCTTAAAGTGCCATGGCCGTTTTCGAGGCGGTGCAATACTTTTTCCATCCAGCCGGTACCTTCACGGCAAGGCGAACATTGTCCGCAGCTTTCGTGATGATAAAAGCGGGTGAAGTTCCAGGTATTGCGTACGATGCACTGGTCCTCATCAAAAGCGATAAAACCACCCGAGCCCATCATTGTGCCGCTTACAAAACCACCTTCGGCCAATGATTCATAGCTCATCAGGCGTGCCTCGTTCTTAGCTGTTTTCAAAAACAGGTTAGCGGGAAGAATAGGCACCGACGAACCTCCTGCTACTACAGCCTTCAAACGTTTACCGTTTGCGATACCGCCGCAGTATTCGTCGGAATATAAAAACTCTTCAACCGGTAAGCCCAGGTCAATTTCATATACGCCCGGGTTTTTTACATTACCGCCGGCAGATATCAGTTTGGTGCCGGTGCTGCGACCGATACCTACTTTTGCGTACTCGTCGCCGCCATCATTAATGATCGGCACTACTGCTGCAATTGATTCCACATTGTTTACTACGGTAGGGCAGCCGTATAATCCCGCTATAGCGGGAAATGGCGGCTTAATGCGCGGGTTACCGCGTTTACCTTCCAATGACTCCAGCAAAGCGGTTTCTTCGCCGCATATATATGCGCCGCCGCCGGGCTGAACGTAAAGCTCCAGGTCGTAACCCGAGCCTAAAATATTTTTCCCTAAAAAGCCCGCGTTTTTTGCTTCCGCGATGGCTTTTTCGAGTATCCTGATCTGCGGCATCATTTCGCCGCGTACATAGATGTATGATGTTTTAGCGCCTAAAGCAAAGCTGGACACGATCATCCCCTCAATTAACAGGTGTGGGATGTAAGTCATCAGGTAACGGTCCTTGAATGTGCCGGGTTCCGACTCATCGGCATTACAAACCAGGTAACGGGCAACACCTTCGGGCTTAGCCAGAAAGCTCCATTTCATCCCGGTAGGGAAACCCGCACCGCCGCGTCCGCGCAAGCCTGATTTTTTAACCTCTTCAACCACATCTTCGGGCGACATGGTTTTAATGGCCTTTTCAACCGAAGCATAGCCGCCTTTTGAACGGTAAACATCAAAAGTATTGATGCCGGGTACGTTAATATGTTCTAATAATAATTTGCGTGCCATGGTTACTAGTAAATCCTTTTATTCAGCCTGTAATAATTTACATGTCTTATCAAGCAGCCTGCGAAAACAAAAATAATTAAGAAGGCCATCAACCACATATTCTTTTTTATACTATCAGTTGCATACATGATTATGCATATAGCAATAAGCATGATATCTGAATAAATTAGTTTCGTCCGTGTCATTAATTATGCCTTTGCTTTTAAATCTTCGATCAGCTTATCAACCGATTCGTTCGTTAAATTTTCGTAGAAGGTATATTCGGGACCGATCTGCAAAACAGGCGCATATCCGCAAGCTGCAAGGCATTCTACGCCGCGCCAGCTAAACAGGCCGTCGGGTGTAACATCGCCCTCCTTAACACCGAGCTTTTGTTCGATGTGGTCCATTATCTTTTCAGCGCCTACCAGGCAGCAAGGCCCCGTGCGGCAAACTTCCAACACATATTTGCCCTGGGGGCGCAAAAAATACATGCTGTAAAAGGTGGCTACCTCGTAAACTTCGATATCCTGTATGTGCAGGTATTCGGCTACTTTATCCATTGCAGCCGAACTCAGCCAGCCATATTCGGCCTGTACCAGGTGCAAAATGGGCAATAGCGCCGATTTTTGCTTTCCCTCGGGGTAGCGGCTTACCACATCGTCAAATTTGGTTACCAGTTCCGGTGTAAACTCAACCGGCTGCTGGGTTTCATTTACGCTAAGCATCCAATTCTCCGGCTATAATATTTAAACTACTCATGTTAATAATCGCGTCTGATAACAGCATGCCCTGGCTCATCGGCGCGTACATCGCATAATTGATGAAGCTTGGCCTGCGGAAGTGCAAACGGTATGGTGAGCGCCCGCCGTCGTTAACCAGGTAAAAACCCAGTTCGCCATTGGCGCCTTCCACAGCGTGGTAAACTTCCGAGCTTGGGGTTGGCACTTCGCCCATCACAATTTTAAAGTGATAGATAAGGGCTTCCATGTTATTATATACTTCTTCTTTTGGCGGCAGGTAAAAATCGGGCACATCAGCATGGAAAATATCCGACGGCTCTTTTTCCAGTTTCACTAAAGCCTGCTCAATAATGCGGAGGCTTTGCCACATTTCTTCGTTGCGTACCAAAAAGCGGTTATATACATCGCCATTGGTGCCAACAGGTATTTCAAAATCAAAATCTTCGTAAGATGAGTACGGTTCCATCGCGCGAACGTCGTAGTCAAGGCCGCAGGCGCGTAATATCGGGCCGCTCCAGCTATAAGCTAAAGCGTCTTCTATTGTAACAGCGGCAACATCTTTCGTACGGTCGATAAATATGCGGTTACGATTTAAAAGCCCCTCGAATTCCTTTAAGGTAACCGGGAAGTCAACTAAAAATTTACGCAGCTTGTTAAACGCTATCACGTTAAAGTTACGCTCGAAACCGCCTATTCGGCCCATATTTGTGGTTAGGCGCGCACCGCAAACTTCCTCGTAAATTTCATAAATAGCCTCGCGGTACTCCATCATGTAAAGGAATCCCGTAAAGGCGCCGGTATCAACACCCAATACGCCGTTACAAACGATGTGATCTGAAATACGCGCCAGCTCCATGATAATTACGCGCAGGTAATCAACACGTTTAGGTGTTTTGATACCGAGCAGCTTTTCAACCGTCATGTGCCAGCCCATATTGTTGATAGGGGACGAGCAGTAGTTCAGGCGGTCGGTAAGCGGGGTTATCTGGTAAAATGGCCGGTGTTCGGCAATTTTTTCAAAAGCGCGGTGGATATATCCAATGGTGGATACGCCGCTAACGATCCGTTCGCCATCCATCTGGAGCACATTCTGGAACACACCGTGTGTTGCAGGGTGTGTTGGCCCCAGGTTAAGGGTTGAAAGCTCGTTCTGCGGATCGTTATCCGTAAATACCGGATGGTTCTTCATTTATTATCTTCCAAAAAAGTAATCTTTTTTATCAACGCGGTTAGGGTCTTCCAGCGGGAATTCTTTTCGCAACGGGAAGGCCTCCATATCGTCAACATTTAATATCCTGCGCAAATCGGGGTGCCCGTCAAAGATAACCCCGAAAAAGTCGTAGGTTTCTCTTTCCATCCAGTTAGCGCCTTCCCAAACGGTTGTCGCCGTTGGGATATGTACATCATCACCATTTAAAAATACTTTTAGGCGGACGCGGACATTATTTACCAGGCTATGCAAATGATAAATCACGCCTATCGATTTCTCCCGCTCGGGATAATGGATGGCAGTAATATCTGTCAAATAAATAAACTGGAAAGCGGCGTCATTTTTTAACCAGGTTAGCACATCAATGATTTGCTCGCGGCCGGTTTCCATTGTCAACAACCCATAAGGCTCGCCAACCAAAGCTACATTATCGCCGAATTGCTCGCCAATACGCTTTATAAGGTCTTCGTTTGTTATTTTACCCATTATTGTATGCCGTATGAAGCCAATAGTGCCTGGTATTTCGGTTCGCTCCTGCGGCGCAGGCTTTCGGTTTGTACCAGTTTTTGAATATTCATAAATCCATCGATGATGGCTTCGGGACGCGGGGGACAGCCGGGAACGTAAACATCCACCGGAATTACTTCATCAATGCCCTGTAAAACAGAATAAGTATCAAAAATGCCGCCGCTTGTGGCGCACGCGCCTACAGCAATTACCCAGCGGGGTTCGGCCATTTGCAAGTATACCTGCCTTAATACCGGCCCCATCTTTTTAGAGATGGTACCCATTACCATTAACAAGTCGGCCTGGCGCGGCGAAAAGCTTAAACGCTCCGCGCCGAACCTTGCAAGGTCATAATGCGAAGCCATGGTAGCCATAAACTCGATGCCGCAGCACGAAGTCGCAAAGGGAAGTGGCCATAATGAATTCGAACGGGCAATACCTATCGCTTTATCCATTGTTGTGGCGAAAAATCCTGCGCCTTCAACACCTGCCGGGGCTTCAACTAATTTAATATCACTCATGATCTCTTTAGTCATTAGTCAGTGGTCATTAGTAACTTAGTAAGTAGTGGTTGTAAACTACTAACCTGATGTATCCCAAATGGTTTGGGGTAACCAACAACGCGGGCACAAATTTACAACAAATTACAATGTACGGGGTACACTATGTTACTGTAAATGTATTTAGAAACAATCTAAACAGGGCTTTTAATCCCAGTCCAGTGCGCCTTTTTTTATTACGTAAATGAAACCTGCTAAAAGGGTTCCCATAAAAATGAACATCTCGATCATGCCATCTGAACCGAGCGCCCTGAAATTAACCGCCCAGGGATACATAAATATTACCTCGACATCGAACAATACGAATAGAATAGCAACTAAGAAATATTTAATCGAGATAGGGTTACGCGCGTTTCCGACTACTTCAATACCCGATTCAAATGGAGTTAATTTATCTTTGGTTTTACGCTGAGGGCCAATTTTGTGAGTAACAAACATGGTGCCTACCACAAAGCCCATCGCCACAATCATTTGAAATATGATGGGCAAATAATTAACCGGCAAACTATGTACTTCCATGCTGCAAATATACAAATGGTACGGCAATAAAAAAGCCCGCTGAAAATATCAGCGGGCTTTCATTAATACAGGATTATTTACCTGCTTTTACCCTGGCCACGTTTGGCAAAGAAATATACCACCTGCGCATTGGTTGGGTCCATTTCTTTTGCTTTGGTGTAGTAATCCAACGCCTTAGCCTGGTCATGTTCTTTATTTTCGGCATATGTTCCTAAATAAACATAGGCATTGGCCAACGATACTTTCGTTTTATCAGCTGGAGCGCCTTTCGCTAATGTTAACTGGATATATTGCTCGTAATATGGTTTTGCGAGCCCTTTAATATTGTTTCTGTCGCTATCTTCATAATCTTTAACATAAGCATGATAAAGCGCAACGGACGAATTTGGGCTCTTCGCTTTACGTTCTACATAGGAGTAAGCTGAATCGGCACGAGTTAACAATGTGGTATCCGGCTTGAAACTTTTATTTTTTTCAGCTTTGTTAAGTTGGTCTGAATAGGCCTGGAAATAGCTGTACCCTTCCTGGAAGTGATCTTGCAGCGTAGCCAAACGAGATCTCTCGCCGTACTTTCTATAGGCATCACCGGCTTCAACATATTTACCTGAAGCATATAACGACCTCGCAATGTCACCATAGATATCAACCTGGGAGGTATCTAATGCCAGCGCTTTTCTTAAATCGCGAACACCTAACGAATCTTTTTTCTGCGCCAATTCAATCTTGCCTAAATACAAGTAATCATTTGGAAGTACACGTGCTGAGCCAGCTTGTGTAACCCATTTGTTCATGGCAGATTCTGCTGCAGGATAGTCTTTGTTTTCATAAGCGGCATACCCTAAATAACGGTAAACCCTTAAGTTGCTATTCCTTGATGACGCAAGGTCTGAAGCTACTTTCTGTAAAGTAACATAATCCTTAGCCCTGATCAGGAAGTCGGCGTAGTGCATTTGCGTTTCAACAGAGTAGTCCGTTAAGCTGATATACTTTTTATAATTAGCAACAGCTTCTTTAACCTTAGCGTCGTATGTGGCCGCATCAGTGGTCGCCGAACGTACATCAGTTTCGGCCCACTCCCGGTAGGCAGGCCCGTAATTAGGATCAATTGCCAGGGCTGCCTGGAATTGTTTTTGCGAGTCTTCGAAATTATCTGCGAATCGCCATAAAACACCGGTAGCCACAATAGCTGCGGTTGATTTTGGGTCGATAGCTAATGCAGATGAATAATCGCTGTAGGCATCATTACTTTTTAATTGAGAGCGGTAAGCATCACCCAACGCGATGAGTAATTCTGCATCACGCGGGTTAACCGCCTTGCCCTTATTTAAAACGGCTATGGCAGCGTCGGCATCAGCTGGTGCTATGGCAGACAACCCGTTAGCGCTGGTTTTTGCACCGTTTATCGGCAATAAATATCCCAGGCCTACATATTCATAAGGTTTGCTGTTTTTACCAGCCAGCGATATCGCCTGGTTAAAGTTTGACGAAGCGCCGGAATTATCTTTTTCCATATGTGCAACGGCTCCTAAACCTGCAAAATTCAATGCCGATTTGCTATTTACAGCAAGCCCTTTATTAAAAGCGGCTTTTGCCGAATCAAGGTAATCTTGTTTAATGTATACCCAGCCCAGGTAAAAATAATTTTCGTCCTTATCGGCCTGCGTAACCGTAAGATTCTTTAACATCGATTTGGCCTTTTGATATTGTTCGGCCCCAATCGCTTTTTTAGCATCAGCTAAGCTCTGCGCAAAAACTGATGAGCCCAATAACACCAATCCAAATGCTGTGCCGGCTATTTTATTGATCATTTTCATTATTAAAATTATTCGTTTAAAATTTGTTTTGTAACTGCATTTATAATCGACTACCCATGTTTTGGATTTTCGACGGCAGCATGTTAAAATAATTTATCTGTATTAGTGGTTTTACCAGTAAAAGCAATCTACCGGTTGCTTTGTTTTATTTTAATTCTGCCTAACCATTTAAACCCTGGGCCTTGCAAATGCAATAATATATTTTTTTGACTGAATTTGCATGCACAAGTTTAGGCACTTACCTTTTTATTTCATTTTTTGCACGATATTTATCTGCCTATCGGGTATGGCGTCAGGCAGAAGGCCTGATTTTAATATGATCCGTTGCCCTCTTTCGCCCTCCATAAATACCGCAAATTCCATTCCCAATCCATATTTACCTGTACAGTTAATAAAATATAAATTCCGGGTTAACGGATATTGCTTCAATGCCAGGGTAGTTTGTGATGGCGAAAAATATTGCCCCGAAGCATTTTTAGCCGTATCATTCTTTACGCTCACAATCTTTACCTTCTGCAATGCATCCGCATAGTCTTTGTCGGGGTCGTTTAGCCAGCTAAACCCTGTTATGCCTATGGCGTTAGGGTGCTCGCTAACGTATTTAATTACTTCTTTATTCGATTTAAGAGAAAAAATATTTTTACCTTTTAAATCCTTATTGCCCGAAAGTTCCTTTAAGTATCTAACCAATCCTGAATTAGGGTTATCAAAAACGATATTCTTATCCTGTTTAGTATTGCCGTTCAGCATTTTTTTGATGTCGCTTACGGTTATCGTGGTGTCGTTTGACGTATTATTGACAATAAGCGTGACAGCGTCCACTGCAAAGCGGCTGACAACGGGCCGGATATTTTTGGCGGTAAGCATATGATATTCCTCCTTATTCAGGTCCCGTGAGGTTAGCAATACCCGCAGGCTATCAGCCAAAAGCAAATTGATAATCGTGTTCTCCGGCGCATAAATTACAACGGGATGCGCCTTATCGTTTTGTGCTTGAAAAATATAAAGCTCTTCGTCAACAATCGGGCGGAACGATTCATCCACGCCAATTTTTGTGGTGTTCGAAGTGAAACGGCTCAGGTTGTCAACTTTCTCTGCTTTATGTCTGCAGCTTTGAAATGTTGACACAGCCAACCATAAAATAGTAAGGGCGATAGAAATCCCTAAAAATCTAACCCGCTCTCTTTTCGATTTATTCTTCATCCGGATCCTTCTTTAATAAGCGTGAAAAACGCAGAAAAGCATAAATGATAATCACTGCCCCAAAGGCTAGTTTTTGTCCTCTTGGCATAGTAGGCAGCATCCTGTCCCAAAAGATGACCATCAGCCCTAAACTAAGCACGCAGAGAAAAGCGGCAACGCCTAAAATGAGCAAAAATCGCCTTTTGGGCGATTTTTGCCAGTTATTATTAAATAACATAGATTCGTTTATTCTGCTCCTGCTAATGAAAAACTAATAGGAACACTGTATAAAGTACGTACAGGGCGTCCGTTTTGGATGCCGGGGCTCCAGTGTTTCGATGCTTTTAAAACACGTACTGCCTCGTCACCGCAACCGTCGCCAATATCCCTGGTCACCTTAATGTCGGTTAGTGATCCGTCTCTTTCACATACAAAGCTCACGATAACACGTCCTTGTGTGTTATTTTCCCTTGCTGCTGCCGGGTAACGGATAGCTTTACTTAAATAGGCGTAAAATGCACTTATACCTCCGGGATATTCAGGATACTTTTCTACTGCAGTGAACACCTTGTTCGGGTCTTCTTCAGTAACCTTCGCATCTGAATTGCCAACCGGCTCATCAATCGTTACCTCTGCATTTTTGTCGCCTTTCAGGTTTTTCTGGCCTGGGTCAGCCACCTTTAATTCTTCAATGGTTGGTGGTTTTTCCTTTACCTCAACATCCGGTTTTACAACAGGAGGAGGGAACTTCACCTGGTCAACCTTCGGTTTTGGTGGTTCAGGCGGAGGTGGCGGAGGTGGTTTCTTTAAATCAACCGGGGGCGGCGAAAGTACAACATTGGTGATCTTCACCTTTTCTTTGGCCTTAGGGATAAATCCCTCGATCGCATTAAGGATGGTGTTGAATGATATAATAAAAACAAATACGGCTACTCCAATGATAAGGGCTGTGCGGGTATTTCGCCCGTTATCTCTCCTGAGCTCATAAGCGCCATATGCTTTATTACGACCACTAAATACGACATCAATCCATTTTTGATCTAATATGTCTAATTTTGATCCAAACATTTTTTTGGCTTTAATATTAATTAACGTTTACAGTAATAATATATTACTAATAGATTTTGTTCTTTTGCAAATCCGAAATCTCCATCGGAGTGATCTTTACGATAGCATAGGATTTCACATTTGTGATAGCCATTTCATCGAGTGTAGCAACTAAAGTCTCGTAAGTCGACTTGTCGCTCGGCTTGATCACTACTTCCATAAAGTTATCAGGAGCAGCATGGGTTTCGGCAACTTTCTTGCCGTTTTCGATCAAATCTTTACGAATACCATCTTTTCCGAACCCGGTCACTGTTGGTGCTGATTTTCCGGGCTCGCCCATATACCACTCCACTTTGTGATTGCTTCCTAAAAGTATGGTCATTGACCGGCTTGCAGCGATAGGCAGGTTGCTTGTTTTGATCGAGTTATCGGGCATCACAAGGTCCATGGCTTTCGGTTTTTGCAGCGTGGTGGTGTACATAAAGAAAGTGATAAGCAAGAATGCTAAGTCAACCATCGCGGTCAAATCGACGCGCGTAGATTGCTTTTTACTTCTTACTTTCCCGCCTTTATGCCCCCCGCCGGAGGTGTCTAATTCTGCCATAGTGTGTTATTTTTTTGGCGCTGTTTTAAGCGTTGTGATTAAATTAAACTTAAATTTCTTTTGTTTTTCGAGAACGCCGATAACCATGTTAATGGTAGGGTATTCTTCTGCTTTGTCTCCTTTTATAGAGAATTCCAAATCTTTGTCGTGCAGGGCTTTGTCGGCCTGTCTTGAAAGCAGTATCCAGTTTGACAATTCACTGTTGTTGGTGGTGTCAACCGGGATTCCAGTTTGCTTGAAAGTTTTAAGGCCTTCTTTATCAAGGTCTAAAAAGCCTTTCATTTGTTTCATCGGAACGCCGAATACCTGGGTCAATTTAAAACGTTGCTCTTCTTCGGGGGTGAAGGTTACGCCGTATTTTTTGCCCATTTCTTTTAAGGCTTCAGCGCGAACGTCATCCTCGGTAACGGAATAAAATACTTTCCCGTGGCCAACTGATAAGGTAACCATATTGGCATCGCCAACAGGCATCATTTTAGACGAAGGGGGCACCTCAGCCTTGGACGGGTCCTCGACCTTTGGTTTTGCAGTTAATATGAAAAAGGTAAGCAACAGGAAAGCCACATCGCACATGGCTGTCATATCTATCGCTGTGCTTTTCCTGGCAACTTTTACTCTGGGCATAATGGTTAATTATTAGTAATGTATAAATGGTTTATACTATCCCGGTCACCTGTAAGCTATGGGCTGGACGGTGACCGGGGTAAAAACTAAGCAATAGCAGTTAATTATTTGCCTTTATGTGAAGCAGCAAATGTTTGTACAATGCTGAATCCGGTTTCGTCAATAGCATAAGTAAGCTTGTCGATTTTTGATGTAAATACGTTATACATAACAATTGACAATGCTGATGTACTGATACCTAACGCGGTGTTAACCAACGCCTCAGAAATCGCAGCCGATAATGCTGTGGTGTTTGGCGCACCAGAGTTTGCTAACTCGGAGAAGGCCTTGATCATACCGATAACCGTACCTAACAAGCCCGATAATGTACCGATAGAAACCAGAGTTGCAATAACCGTAAGGTTTTGCTCAAGCATTGGCATTTCCAATGATGTTGCTTCTTCGATGTCTTTTTGGATAGCTAAAGTTTTTTGATCAACATCCATTGTATGCTCGCTTTCCATTTCGCGGTATTTTTTCAAACCGGATTTGATAACGTTAGCAACAGAACCTTTTTGTTTGTCGCACTCAGCGTTTGCAGCATCGATATTGCCTGCGTTCAGGAAGTTTTGTATCCTGCGTACAAACCCATCAACATTGCTTGTGCCGCTTGCTTTGCCAATTACAACAAAACGCTCAATTGAAAAAACAATTACGATCAAAAGGTACGACATGATAAGTGGTACCAGTTTACCACCTTTGTGAATGGTTCCGAAGATGTCGGTTGATGTTCCATTCTCTACGTCACCGCCTGTATAATGACTCGAATCGCCCAGGATGAATATGTATATTAAAATCGCAACTACTATACAAATTGGAATAGTAAGCGTTGCAAACATGCCCGATGCACTTGAGCTTTCTTTTTTAACAGGAGTTGTTGGTTTTGTTGGTGCGTTTGCCATTACTTTTAGTTTTTAAGTTTTAGTTTTTAGTTTATATGAAAATTTAATTAAATGCAAGATTGTTGCGGATAACAAAATTAGAATTTAAATGAAATAAAAAAACCTTTTTTGTTATTCTTTATATTTTTTTCATTTACATTTCACGCCGTTGGTACATTGGTGGATACATAACGGAATGAAAAGCAAAAATTGTCTGTATAGCAGACAATTATTTTGCAATAAAACCTATTTTTTTTAATAATAGCAAGTGATGGGCTATAAATATTATGTAACTACACGGCAATAGTTACATTGGGGCCGGCGTTTATAACTTCGATACTGCTAAGATCGGCATACTGTTCAAAGTTTTTGATAAAAGATAGGGCCAGGTTATTTGCCTTTTCATCGTAGTCGTCCGGGTTGGCCCAGGTTTTTTTAGGATCGAGCAGGTTATCAGGCACATTGGGGCAAGCCGCAGGGATTTGCAGGTTGAAAATGGGGTGGGCGTGATAGCGGATATTATCTAATTCGCCATTAAGGGCAGCGGTAACCATAGCACGGGTATACCTTAATTTCATCCTTTTACCTATGCCATACGGCCCACCTGTCCAGCCGGTATTAATTAGCCAGACCTTTACCTGGTGGTTGTTAATTTTATTGCCGAGTAAGTTTGCGTAAGTTACCGGGCTTAGCGGTAAAAATGCTTCGCCGAAGCAAGCGGAGAACGTTGCCTGTGGTTCGTTGATCCCTGTTTCGGTGCCTGCTACTTTAGCCGTATACCCCGAAATGAAGTAATACATAGCTTGTTCGGCTGTTAGTTTTGATATTGGCGGCAGAATTCCAAAAGCATCTGCTGTTAAAAAGAAGATGTTTTTTGGTGATGAACCGATTGACGGGTTAACAGCATTATTGATATTACATATAGGGTAAGCTACACGGGTATTCTCGGTTTTGTCGGTGTTTGAAAAGTTGACTGTTCGCGAGCCTTTAATAAAATTGATATTTTCGAGCAGGGCGCCAAATCGTATGGCGCTGAAGATTTGAGGCTCCTTCTCGGGGGTAAGATCTGCGCATTTAGCGTAGCAGCCGCCTTCAAAATTAAATATCGTATACTCGCTCCAGCCATGTTCATCATCGCCGATAAGGCTGCGTTCCGGATCGGCAGATAAGGTTGTTTTGCCTGTTCCCGATAAACCGAAAAATATAGCGGTGTCGCCTTTAGCTCCGGTATTGGCAGAGCAGTGCATCGAAAGAACTTTCTTTTCGAGCGGGAGCAAGAAATTCAGAACCGAAAAAATTCCTTTTTTGATTTCGCCCGTATACCCTGTGCCGCCGATAAGGATAATTTTTTTGCTGAAGTTGATGATCGAAAAATTTTGCTGGCGTGTGCCGTCAATGGCCGGGTTGGCTTTGAAACCCGGAACGGCTATTACGGTCCAATCAGGAACGGAGGTGGGGTTAACCACTTCGGGGCGCAGAAATAAATGATGTACAAACAGGTTTTGGTAAGCCGTCTCAGTTATCACCCGTATGTCAATGTGGAATTTTTCGTTGGCGCAAGCGCATGAGTCGCGTACAAATATGTCGCGGTCAGCCAGGTAAGCCATCGCTTTTTGTAACAGCGCATCGAATTTGGCACTGTCAAATTTAATATTGATGCGCCCCCACCAAACAGTGTCGCGGGTAATGTCATCTTCAACAATAAAGCGGTCTTTAGGTGAGCGGCCTGTAAATTCGCCGGTATCAACGGCCAGCGCGCCGGAGTCGGCTAATACACCTTCGTTTCTTTTTAAGGCTTCTTCAACCAGTTCGGCTGCGGTCAATTGGTAATAAATATTTCTTGATCGATCAAGCCGAAGGTAGCCCAGATCAGGTAATTTGGTAGTACTGTTTCGCATTAAATAGGGTATAATTGGTTGCAACAAAAATACCGGATTTGCAGGCTAATAAACAAGTAAAATCAGATATTTTTTTACATAATGTACGTTTTACACACTATTTAAAGTGTTGATTATAAGATTTTTGTATTGTTGTTTAGTTTTTGTTCGATACACTATGTCTTTTGAGGAGTGCGGCGGGAATTTTTTTAATAAGATGATGCAAAACGAAGTTCATCTACGGACGGGCATCATCACACGAAATTTCATGATGGGTAAGCGGGGAATTTGCTTTCTCGCGCCGGTTTCGTGACCGGTAGTCATTCCTTCTCGTAAATTGTGCTGGAGGCTATTTCACCTTCATCTCTTTTTTTAAAAATTGGCCGGTAAAGCTTTCTTTAACCTTGCACAATCCTTCGGGTGTGCCCGAGAAAAGAATTTTGCCGCCGCCTGAGCCGCCTTCGGGACCGAGGTCGATTACGTGGTCGGCTACTTTTATCACATCCAGGTTGTGCTCAATTACCAGCACGGTATTTCCCTTATCTACCAGTTGATTCAGTACGCCGAGCAGTACATTGATATCTTCAAAATGTAAACCGGTTGTAGGCTCGTCCAGTATATAAAAAGTGTTGCCGGTATCTTTTTTTGAAAGTTCAGTAGCAAGCTTTACACGCTGCGCCTCGCCACCGGATAGGGTAGTTGATGATTGCCCCAGCGTGATGTATCCCAAGCCGACATCAAACAATGTTTTTATTTTGCGATAGATTGGCGGGATGTGCTCAAAAAATGGAGTCGCATCTTCAATACTCATATCCAGTACATCACTGATTGATTTTCCGCGATAGCGGACTTCAAGCGTCTCACGGTTGTAACGCCTGCCGCCGCATTCTTCACACGGTACCTGTACATCCGGTAGGAAGTTCATTTCGATAACCTTTAAGCCGGCGCCCTGGCAGGTTTCACATCGGCCCCCTTTTACGTTAAAGGAGAAACGGCCAGGCTTGTAACCACGAATCCGCGATTCTGGCAATTGTACATACAGGTTGCGGATATCTGAAAATACACCTGTATAAGTTGCCGGGTTTGAGCGCGGGGTGCGGCCAATCGGTGTTTGGTCTATCTCAATTACTTTATCAATATGCTCCAGGCCTTCGATCTTTTCGTAAGGTAACGGATGCTTTTTCGCCCTGAAAAAATGATGGTTTAAAATCGGATACAGCGTTTCGGTTATTAAGCTGGATTTGCCGCTGCCAGAAACGCCGGTAACACCGATCAACTTGCCTAAAGGAAAATCAACCGACACCTTCTTTAAGTTGTGGCCTGTCGCTTTTTTTAGTGACAACGTTTTGCCGTTGCCTTCGCGCCTTTTTTCGGGAACGGCAATTTCGCGCTCGCCATTTATGTAGGAGGTGGTGAGGGTATGCGTAGCCATTAATTCCGCAGGTGTTCCCTGGGCAACTATTTCGCCGCCATGCACACCCGCCGCCGGGCCCATATCAATAACATGGTCGGCGTGCAATATCATATCTTTATCATGCTCAACAACAACAACAGAGTTCCCCAGATCGCGCAAGTGCTTGAGCGCATTAATTAAACGTTCGTTATCGCGCTGGTGCAGGCCAATGCTCGGCTCATCCAGAATATACATCACGTTCATTAGCTGCGAACCGATCTGCGTAGCAAGCCTGATGCGCTGGGCCTCGCCGCCCGATAAAGTTTTGGCAGTGCGGTCGAGCGTTAAATAGCTTAATCCTACATCCAGCAGGAACACAATCCGCGCGCGTATCTCCTTTAATATTTCTTTAGCAATTACATTTTGCCGCTCGCTAAGGCGGTCCTCAAGGTTGGTAAACCAGTCCTGCAGGTTATTAATATCCATGCAGGCGAGCTCAAAGATATTTTTATTGTCCACCTTAAAATGGAGCGATTCCTTTTTTAAACGTGCGCCACCACATTCAGGGCAGGTTTTAAGCACGCGGTAGTTTTCCATGTCGTCCATGCCTTCGTCACCGCGCCGTTCCTGTTGTTCTTCAAGCATGCGGATAATCCCGTCGAAGCTTACCTGGTAACTCTGTACGTTCCATTTATTGTATTCAACTGCAACGGTGATCATTTCGGTTGAGCCGTTCAGGATAATATCCAAATGGTCTCTTGAAAGTTTTTCGATGGGCGTTGAAAGCGAAAATTCGTATTTTTTAGCAAGGGCCTTTAATACCTGGAATATCCACGTTTCGCGATATTCGCCCAAAGGCGCAAGTCCGCCATTTACTATACTTAGCTTAGGATTCGGGATAACAGAATTTTCATCCACCTCGAAAATATAACCCAGGCCATTGCACTTTTCGCAGGCGCCGTATGGCGAATTGAACGAAAATGTATTTGGCTGCGGCTCATCGTATGATATCCCCGAAATAGGGTCCATCAGATATTTACTATAATAAGCTACGTTATTACCCTTATCGGCGATTCGAATAATGCCTTTGGCGATTTTAAGCGCGGTTTGGATAGAGGCGTACAGCCGTTTGCTGTCTGCGTCGCTCACTACCAACCGATCCACCACAATGTCAATATCATGAATTTTATAACGGTCGACCTGCATTTTGGGTTCAACGTCGGCAATGGCACCGTCAATCCAAACTTTTAAGTAGCCTTGTTTACGTATCTGCTCAAAAAGCTCACGATAGTGGCCTTTTCGAGCCTTAACCACTGGCGCAAGGATGTTTACCGGCTGCCCATGGAATTTTTCGGAAATGGTTTTCAATATCTGGTCTTCCGACATGCGCTCCATTTTCTCACCGCTCATGTAAGAATATGCTTCGCCAGTACGGGCGAAGAGTAGGCGCATAAAATCGTATATTTCGGTAATAGTGCCTACCGTCGACCTTGGGTTTTTGCTGGTGGTTTTTTGCTCGATTGCAATTACAGGGCTCAGGCCTGATATTTTATCAACATCGGGACGTTCCATGCCGCCCATGAACTGGCGTGAATACGCAGAAAAGGTTTCCATATACCTGCGCTGGCCTTCGGCATATATCGTATCAAAAGCCAGGGACGATTTCCCGCTGCCGCTCAGGCCGGTAATTACCACCAGCTGGTTGCGCGGAAATGAAACGTCGATATTTTTTAGGTTATGAACCCGGGCCCCGTAAACTTCAACTTCGCTTTGCTCGCCCAGATCAACAGGTAATGTACTCATGTTTTGAATTAGTAAGATGGTTGATCATGTTCATGGAATTAGATCAAGTTGAATAATACTTATTTCCAACTTAGTCAACAACTCACTCATTCAACCCAATCAACAAACGACAAATATACGCAAAAAGGCCGCTCTCCGGGTTAGGAAGATCGGCCTGTATGTTCTGTACAATGTAATATTTACAAAGCGGTCAGTTAGTTAGCAGCTAAAAGCTCAGGAGGCGTAAGACTGTTTAACTTGAAAACACTGCGTTGTTTTTTAAATCCGTATTTATCAGGTTGGTTAATGATGGCCTTCATCGCAACAAGGTTATAAACATAAATACCCGTTTCGCGGTTAAGGTGCATACGGAAATAATTGTCCTGGTTTTGCTCGTTCATCGCCCTTGCCAGTTTTATAGAGCCGTTATTATACGCGGCGGCGGCTAATGTCCAGCTATTAAACTCTTCATACAAACCTTTTATATATCGGCAGGCCGCTATGGTTGATTTACGAATATTTTTACGATCGTCAACTCCGTTGCCAACTTTAAGGCCATAAGCCCGCGCTGTGCCTGGCATAAATTGCCATAAACCTTTCGCGCCTTTAGGAGAAGTGCCTTCAGAAAAACCACCCTCAACCAAAGGGACATATTTAAAGTCGTCGGGAATCCCATAAGCCCTTAAAATAGGCTCGATGATAGGGAATATCTTTTCAGCCTTTCTTTGCAAAATATTTGAACCTACGTGGCGATAATTGTGCTTTTCGAGCGAAATTTGCAATTTTCGGTTTACACTTGCGTTATGTGTAGGTAATGCCTCATCTGCAAAGCTGTAGTCCTCTTTCGGTTCAACAGGTTTAAATAGAAAGGTCGAAAAATGCGTTTTAAATTTTGGTAACTCAGTAGTTGATCTGGTAACTTTTGTGCCAAAAATATTAAGGGCAGAAAAGATAACCAAGAGTATGATTACAGCACCCGTGAACAGGTGTTCGTTAATTATTTTTTTACTTTTCATCAAATCAGCATTGGTAAATGCGCTGCAAAGGTATGTCATATTAGGCAGATTATCAAATACTTAGGTTTTTCATGCGGTTTTATAGCCTGGTTTTTGGTTCAAAAACAGCTCTTAAAAGCTATTCAACTGCGTTTTTGAACCGATTAAAAAAAATCTCATTTTTCACTCAAAATCACTAACTTTGACCCTCACGCTGCGAAAGCGCTAATCAAAAAATTATGGTATCCAAAAGACCACGGAACAGTCGCGACGACAAATCCGGCAGATCATCAAACCGGACTTCTCAATCAAGTGACAAGTCTAAAAGACCCTCCACATCCAACCGAAATTCCTCACCAGGTTTTGAACGAACAAATAACACCAAACCTGGGAAAAAGTTTAGCGACGAACAATCTGGCGAAAAAAGGCCCTTTAGCGCATTCGAAAAAAAGTCTTCGCAAAAACGTAACGACGGCGACAGGCCTGCGAGTAATTTTAGCGGCGGATCTGGCGAAAAACGCTCTTTTTCACCAAGAAATAAACCATATACAGGCAGGGCTGCCGATAATGACGAGCGCCCGAAACGCAGTTTTGGCGGTGAGCAATCAGGTGAAAGAAATTCATTTTCTTCGACAAGAAAAAAACCATATTCAGGCAGAACAGCTGATGCTGAAGACAGGCCAAAGAGAAGTTTCGGCGCGGGGCCAACCGGCGAGAAGCGTTCGTATCCGTCCCAAAATAGATCTTTCTCCGGCAGGGCAAAGGAAAATGACGAGCGCCCGAAAAGAAGCCCCGATAGCTATCGGGGTGCGGGCGAAAAGTCGTCCGACAAAAAGTTCACAGGCAGGCCATCAGGCGGCGGTTTTAAGAAACGGGAAGATAAGCCGTTTACCAATGACCGTCCGCAGCGTTCAAAAACTGGCTACGATAAAATAACACGCGATCAGGATGCGCCCGCAAAAACCCTGCGTGGCCGTAAAAAAGCCGTTGAGAGTAAAGACACCGGCCTGATCAGGCTTAACCGGTATATTTCAAATGCCGGTATATGCTCGCGCCGTAAAGCCGACGAGCTTATTGCAGCGGGCGTTGTATCGGTTAACGGCGTTGTAATTTCGGAACTGGGCCATAAGGTTGACCCTCAAAAGGACGAAATACGCTATAATGGTGAGTTGCTGAAACGCGAGAAAATGGTTTATGTGTTATTGAATAAGCCGAAAGATTATATTACCACTACGGAAGATCCCCAGGAACGCCGTACGGTTATGCATCTTGTTGAAAAAGCCAGCAAAGAACGCATTTATCCTATAGGACGTTTAGACAGGAACACAACCGGATTATTATTAATGACCAATGACGGCGACCTTGCCGATAAATTATCGCATCCCCGTAATAATATTGTTAAGCTATACCAGGTTGAATTGAACAAAAGCTTAACCCAGGGCGACCTGAATAAGATAGCTTTCGGTTTAGAACTTGAGGACGGTTTAATTAAACCGGATAGTATATCATTTGTAGCCGGCGGTTCAAAACGCGAAGTTGGCATACAAATACATAGCGGAAAAAATAGGATTGTGCGCCGGATATTTGAACACCTGGGTTACGAGGTGGTAAAACTGGACAGGGCTGTATATGCCAATCTGACTAAGAAGGATCTTCCCCGCGGCCGCTGGCGTTTTCTTGAAGAAAGCGAAGTGATACAACTGAAGCACCTTATTTAAGCGGCAAGCTTAAAGGCGAAAGGAAAAATATACTAAGAAAGCTGAAGGTATTTGTCTGCAACTGCGACAAAGCTTTCAGCTTTTTGCTTTACGCTTTCGGCTTCTATCACTATCTTGCAGATCCATAACCAATTCTTTCTGAAATGAAAAAGTTACTGCTGATAGTTTTGCTGCTATGCCCTGTTATAATATTTGCACAGCGTAAAAAAGGTGCTTCCACAACTTTCGACCTGCTAATCGGCACTTATACCAAAGGTCAAAGCAAAGGCATTTACGTTTATCGTTTTTATTCAGAAACCGGCAAAATGGCGTATTTGAATGAGATCGATGACGTAAGCAACCCATCGTATCTTTGTGTATCGGCCAATAACAAATTTGTCTACGCGGTAAATGAAAATGGCAAAAACGGCGAGGTAAGCGCCTTTACTTTTGACCCGAAACAGGGTAAGCTTGTTTTTATAAATAAGCAATCATCCGGCGGTGCCGACCCTTGCTATGTTTCGGTTGATGAGGATCAGAAGAATATATTCGTTGCCAATTACTCGAGTGGCAGCGTTGCTGTTTTACCGGTAAATAAGGATGGATCGCTTAATCCCGCATCGCAGGTGATACAGGATAAAGGACTGGGTGTAAATAAAGAACGGCAAGAAGGGCCTCATGCCCATATTGCTATGCTGTCGCCTGATGAAAAATATCTTTTGTACACCGATCTCGGTACGGATAAATTAAATGTGATGCGGTATCACAACTCGCACCCTCAACCTTTAAGTCCTGCATCACCCGAATTTGTTAAAGTGAGCGACGGCGAAGGCCCGCGGCATATTGCTTTTTCGGATGATAAAAAGCACGTTTATCTTTTAACGGAGATGGGTTCGGCCGTTCATGTTTTTGATTATAATAACGGTAAACTGAAAGAAAAGCAATCGATTACTTTGCTTGCAGCCGGTTTTAGAGGCCAAACTGCCGCGGCGGCCATTCATATTTCGCCCGACGGTAAGTTTTTGTATGCATCAAACCGTTTGGAAACAAACGAAATATCGGTATACTCCATTGCGCCCGAAACAGGTTTGCTGGTGTTCGTGCAGCGTGTGCCTACATTCGGAAAGAATCCGCGCGACTTTGCTATTGACCCTTCCGGTCGGTTTTTAGTGGTGGCCAACCAGGATAGCGATAATCTTTACATTTACCGGAGAGATGCAGAGGCGGGTACATTGACCCGCATATCGCAGCCTATTGAAGTGGGTAACCCGGTGTGTTTGAAGTTTACAGCAGCGGAGTAAGTTAAGATTGTAATCAGTTAAATATCTTTTTCAGAGTTTTACCGGGTGGCGAGTATTTTGGGTTTTGCAGGATAATTCTTTAAATTTGATATTATGTATTCAGAAGCAAAAAAATTACGCCTGATTAAAGACCTGATAAATATAAAAAGCGAAGCTATTTTGATGGAGCTGGAATCAGTTATAAATAAAAACCTGAAATCTGATAAATCAAAAAAAATCAGTGCTCACGAGTTTTTAGGTGTGCTTTCAAAAAAGGATGCGTCTTTGATGGAATCCGCAATTGAAGAGGATTGCGAAAAAATCAGTCCGGATGGATACTAATATTACATTAGGCCAATTTTACACTTTCTCCTTACACCGCTCAATTACCTCAACATAATAATTTTCATATGCCGGAAGGATAGTGGCGAGGTCAAATTCTTTGGCGCGGGCAAGGGCGCTATTTTTAAATTGCTGCAGGCGCTCTTCATCTTCAAGAATGAAAATTGCTTTTTCGGCCATGCCGTCAACGTCACCGACATCTTTCAGGAAACCTGTTACACCATCGAGGTTAAGCTCGGGCAAGCCGCCTGCGTTTGAACTTACAACCGGTACTTTGCAGGCCATTGCCTCAAGCGCCGCCAAACCGAAACTTTCGGATTCAGAGGGCATCAGGAACAGGTCGGATACGGACAAGATTTCTTCAATGGCATCCTGCTTTCCTAAGAAACGGATGTCTTCGCCTACGCCCAATTCACGTGAAAGCTCTTCGCACGACGAGCGTTCAACGCCGTCGCCAACCATTAATAGTTTCGCCGGGATTTTTTTAACTAGTTTGGCGAATATTTTTATAACATCCTCGGTGCGCTTAACCTTGCGGAAGTTAGAGGTGTGAACTACAATTTTTTCCCCGAAAGGGGCAATCGCCTTTTTAAAATGGTCCTTCGCTTTAAGGTTAAAACGGTTAAGGTCGATAAAATTGGGTATTACTTTTATATCATTTTCGATCTCGAAAAATTTATAAGTATCGTTTCTCAAATGCTCCGAAACTGCTGTAACCCCGTCTGATTTGTTGATTGAAAAAGTAACTACAGGCTTGAAGGTGCGGTCACGGCCTACCAGCGTAATGTCTGTGCCATGCAGCGTAGTAACTACCGGGATATAAATGCCGTAGGTTAATAGTATCTGTTTAGCCATAAAAGCGGCCGAGGCATGTGGTATGGCATAATGTACGTGTAGGATGTCCAGCTTTTCAAAACGAACCACGTCAACCAGGCGACTGGCCAGCGCCAGTTCATAGGGTGGGAAATCAAAAAGGGGGTAATTGGACACCGATACTTCGTGGTAAAACAAGTTTTCGGAAAACAGGTCGAGCCGGGCTGGCTGGTTGTAGGTTACAAAGTGAACCTGGTGACCCCGGTCGGCAAGGGCCTTGCCCAACTCAGTTGCAACAACCCCGCTACCTCCAAAGGTTGGGTAACAAACTATTCCTATCTTCATTTAACTTCTTTATAGTAATGAAACTATCGTACAAATATAACTTTAACGCCAATGTGCACGACAGTTTCACTAGTGCAAGTTTAACAGCAATTTATGGGAATAGTGTTATGGGCGTGTAAAATGATTAATAGGTTTAGGATTTCGAATTTCGTCCCGATAGCTATCGGGATGGATTTCGGATTTAAAGAACAAAACAACTCGAACCTGCAAAACGAGCATGTTTTACGCCAGATTTTTCTCGCTAATGCCCGAAATTACATGAGGGGATAAGCGAAAATCCGAAATAAATCAAAGGCCCTTTTGTATCGCTTCATAAATAGCATCCTGTATGCGCGGGCGAATGTTGAGACTGCCTAACTTGCTGCCTACTACTGGGTTTACCCGATTTGATAAAAACACGTATACCAGGTTTACCTTTGGATCTACCCAAACACAGGTACCCGTAAACCCGGTATGCCCATAGGATTGCGGCGACGCGAGTTGTGAGGGGTAGTGATGATCGGCAATTGGGTCCCAGCGGTCAAAACCTAAACCACGGCGGCTTACATCTGATTGTTTGGCGGTAAAGAGGTCAACCGTTTCGGGTTTAATATATTGCACACCACCATAAGTGCCGCGATTCAACATCATTTGATATAGGATGGCCACATCATTAGCGTCGGCAAACAAGCCGGCATGGCCAGCCACGCCGCCCATCAACGCCGCCGTTGGGTCGTGCACGTAACCATCCAGCAATGCGTGCCGGTACACCTGGTCGTTTTCCGTAGGAACGATCTGATCAGGCTTAAAACGGTACAATGGTAAAAAGCCCATGGTTTGCAATCCTATCGGCGTATACAATTCTTTCTGTACATACACATTCTCGGGCGTGGCTGTAATGGTTTCAATAATTTGCTGCATAAAGCACATGCTCAGGTCGCTGTACACATACTGGCCGCGGGTTTTTACCGGCGAGTTAAGCATCTCGGGCCACATCACATCTTTAAAATAATCTTTCCTCAAATAATAGCCGTCGTTAAGCTTCGTCGGAAAAGCTGCGGATGTATCTGCCATGTGATCTGCCGGTTTGATAGCTGTGAGTGTTGGAATATCGGGGATTAAACCGGCCTGGTGCTCCAGTATCTCGCGTATGCGCAGGTCGTTCTTGTTAGTTTTTCGTGCATCGGCTAAATAATCACCAACCGTGCCATCAAGATTTAACTTGCCCTGGTCATAAAGCAGCATGGTTTCCATGGTTGTAGCAGATGTTTTGGTCATGGAGGCGAGGTCAAAAATATCGGTCAGCTTGTCGGGAATGGTTTTGTCATAAGTGTGATACCCGTAAGCTTTGTTGAAAATTACTTTGCCGTCCTTAACCACCATCACCACGCAGCCAGGCGTAGCATGCTCTGTTATTGCTTCGGCTGCAATATGGTCGATAGCTAAAAGATTATCCGCTTTTATGCCTGCATCCTCGGGTACGGTATATTGCAGCCTGATTTTAGTTGTAGTGAATCCCATCCCTTTATTAAAGACGGGCGACAGGCTTTTACTTAGTTTTTGCGTTATGGGTACGCCGCCGAATATGGCCTGGGCGGTATAAAATTCCGATACCTGCGATGTACGTTCGGCCCAAACGATGGGCGCTGTTATATTACTTAATTTAACCAATGCATTGCTGCTGCCAAACAATGCGAGGATAACGGTTTTGATTTTTTGATTGGTGGCAATAAAGTCAAGGATGAGCGGGTTTCCCAGATCGGCGTCTGTTAACTGAACAATAAGTGTGTTCTGCCATTTAAGATCGGTAGATAGATCGTCGGGGCTTTTTTTGCCGAGATAATCCTTCCCGTTCACAGAAGTGATCTTCGCATATTTATTCAACAGGCTGTCGAAACCATAGGCATATTCGTTTGAAAAATTGATACTGGCTATTTTTAGTTTTTCGAGATTTTGGAGCGGAATTGTAAAAGCGGCATTGTTGAATAGCAGGGTGCTGCGCTCGGCAAGCTTTTGTTCGGTTAAATAAGCCTGCCCGGTTAATGGAGGGTTTTGCGCACAGGCTGAATTGAATAAGATGAACCCCAATAAAATTAACGGGCAAAACTGCCACTTACTTTTTCTCATAAACCCTTTCGCCATTTATATATGTTTTTAAAACTTTTACTTTTGGCATGTCTGCGCCGTTTATTTTCATGATGTCTTTATCGAGCATAACAAAGTCGGCGTATTTGCCTACCTCAATGCTGCCCTTCTCTTTTTCTTCGAAATTTGCCTTAGCCGGCCATATAGTAATACCCCTCAGCGCCTGCTCCCTGGTAAGGGCATTTTCGGGCAGAAAACCGCCATCCGGGTATCCCTTCAGGTCCTTACGCTCAACCGCGGCATAAAAGGTATAAATAGGGCTGATGTTTTCCACAGGAAAATCAGTACCCAACGGAAGCCAGCCGTTTTGCTCCAACAATTGTTTATAAATATATGCTGATTTTAAACGCGTTTTACCCAAACGGCTGCCAGCCCAATACATATCAGAGGTGGCGTGAGTGGGTTGTACGGAAGGTATGATATTGTTATCGCCAAAATATTTAATGTCATCCGGAGAAATGATTTGTGCATGTTCGATGCGCCAGCGGCGATCATTCTTGCCTTTTAATACGCCCGCGTAAATCTTAAGCATCACCCGGTTCGCTGAATCGCCGATTGCATGGGTGCACATCTGGAAACCTTTAGCCGCCAATTTTTGAGCTATATCCTGAAAGTGTTTCTGGCTGCTTAGTAAAAAACCCCGCCAGTTCTTTTGGTCGGAATAGGGTTGCAACAAACACGCCCCCCTTGATCCCAATGCGCCGTCGGCGTAAAATTTAAATGAACGCACGTCAAGCCCCGGCGTTTTATACACCCCGCGTTTAAACAAATAATCGAGGTTGTCGTGTGTGTCGGACAGCATCACATACATGCGCATTTTTAAAGCGCCCTTGTGTTGCAGCTGCGCTATGGTGTTCACCATGGTGTAAGGCAGTCCGCAGTCGTCCACAGTAGTTAATCCCACCGCAAAGCAATTTTGCTGCGCATCTAATAAAGCCGATTGTATTTCCTGCTCTGTAGGGGCCGGGATTTTGCGGTTCACCAATTCCTTAGCATTGTCAATCAATATACCGGTTAATTTACCATTCACCGTTTCCACTTCACCGCCATCGACCACCTGGCCGGGTTTTACCCCGGCTAAGTTCAACGCCGCCTGGTTCGCAATAAGCGCGTGCCCGTCAATGCGGGTTAAAATAACCGGCCTTACCGGGAACATCGAATCCAGTTTGGCCTTGTTTGGAAATTGTTTTACGGGCCATTTATTTTGGTCCCATCCCCTGCCAATGACCCAGCCTTCAGGATTTTTACGGGCATACACATTTACCGAATCAATAACTTCCTGCCAGCTTTTGGTATTGCGCAGCCTAAGCCCCTGTAAACCCAGGCCATAATTGTAGAAGTGAGCATGGGCGTCAATGAACCCGGGATATATCGCTTTGCCGCCTGCATCTATAACTTCACGTGCGGTATATCTTTCTTCAAGAGAATCTGTGCGGCCCACCGCCACAATCTTGCCGCCGGAAACGACTAATGCACCGGCAACTGTAAAATTGCTGTTAACCGTATAAACTACAGCATTTTTAACAAGCAGGTCGGCATTAAATTCCTTTTGTTTGCATCCAAGGGCAAACAGCAATAGCACAGGCACGAACTTTTTCATGGCAGGGGGGTAAAAATTGCAAACTACAAAAGTATATACAACTATCAAATCGTAAAGTTATGCCTTCAAATATTTAAATTCGCAACGAAAACGAATTGAAAGGGAATTTTTACACAATGCCAGATATTATCCAGCTTTTACCGGATGCCGTTGCCAACCAGATTGCCGCAGGCGAAGTAGTGCAGCGACCGGCCTCGGCAGTAAAAGAATTAGTAGAGAACGCAATTGACGCAGGTGCGGATAAAATACAGTTGATATTAAAAGACGCCGGAAAATCACTTATTCAGGTGATTGACAATGGCTGCGGCATGAGCCTTACCGATGCGCGGATGTGTTTTGAGCGTCACGCCACATCCAAAATCCGGAAGGCAGAAGACCTTTTCGCCATTCGTACCATGGGTTTCAGGGGCGAAGCCATGGCGTCTATCGCGGCTATAGCCCAGGTGGAGTTAAAAACCAGGCGTCATGAGGATGAACTGGGTACCTGCATTTTTATCGAAGGTTCGGAAGTTGTAAGCCAGGAAGCGTGCTCGGCAAACTATGGAACATCCATATCGGTTAAAAACTTATTTTATAATACACCGGCCCGCCGTAATTTTTTAAAAAGCAACCCGGTGGAGATGCGTCATATTATTGACGAGTTTCAGCGTATCGTTCTGGCAAATGCCAATGTATTTTTTACGCTGCATCACGATGGCCAGGAAATTTATCATTTACCAGCCTCGTCGCTGAAGCAACGTATTATACACCTGTTTGGCAACAACTATAATGAAAGGCTTGTACCGGTAGAAGAAGATACATCGGTAATAACATTGCGTGGCTTTGTGGGTAAACCCGAGTTTGCCCGTAAAACGCGGGGCGAACAATTCTTTTTTGTGAACAATCGCTTTATCAGGGACGCATACCTGAATCATGCAGTGCTAATGGCATTTAAAGAATTGCTGCCGGAAGACACATTTCCGCTATATGTACTGTTTATAGATATTGATCCATCAAAAATTGATATCAACGTACATCCCACCAAAACTGAAATTAAATACCAGGACGAGCAAACCATATACGCCATAGTGCGCTCGGCGGTAAAACGCTCATTAGGGAGGTACAATATTACGCCGAGTCTTGATTTTGACCAGGAAAACAGCATTGAGCATTTAATAACGCCTAAACCGCTGGAGGAAATTGTTGCTCCTACCATATCATTTAACCCGGATTTTAACCCGTTTAACTCGGATCGGAAAATAGAGCGAGAAATCCCTTTTCTGCGCAATAGCGGCGATTATCGCAGTTCGCCTGTTCCGCAAAACTGGGATACCCTGTACCAGATCAGCAAAAAGGAAGAAGTTGTACAACACCAGATGCATGCCGAGCAGGGCATTGAAGTTGATCAACAGCAACTCAATAAATCGAGCGAGCGGCAGCTTTTCCAGATCCACAATCGGTTCATTATGTCGCAGATCAAATCGGGATTTATGCTGATCAGCCAGCAGGCCGCGCATGAGCGCATTTTATATGAACGCTTTTTACAGCAGTTGCAAAATCACTCAGGCGTAAGCCAGCAAAGCCTTTTCCCGCAATCGGTTACATTAAATAGCAGCGATTTTGAATTATTAAAGGAACTTTTGCACGATATTCGTGCGCTGGGGTTCGATATTCGTGAGTTTGGTAAAAATACCGTGGTGGTTGAGGGCATACCTGCAGACCTGAACAATGTTGCCGAGCACGAACTGCTTGAACAACTATTGGAAGGTTTTAAAAACAACCAGGCTATATTAAAGTTGGATAAGCGGGACAGCCTTGCCCGGTCGCTGGCCCGCAACGGTGCAACGAAAGCCGGGGTAAAGATGTCATTGGAGGAAATGAATTTATTGATCGACCAGCTGTTTGCCTGCCAAATGCCCAACGTAGCATTAAATGGCAAGCAGGTAATCACTACTTTTACACTTAACGAGTTGATTGAACGCTTTGAAAAATAATCGTGACACTTATACTTTAACTATTTTATGAACGCATACAGGCAGTCGCCATTCGCTAATTTAACACCGGTTGTAAAAAACCTGCTTATCATTAATATCATTTGTTTCCTGGCATTTTTAATAATCGATCATGGAGATGGGAATGGGCCGCTTTCAACGATGTTTGGCGTTTACTATTTTAATTCTCCGTTTTTTCGGCCATGGCAAGTCATAACCTATATGTTTATGCATGGCGGGTTTGCACATATTCTTTTTAATATGTTCGCCCTTTTTTCATTCGGCCCAATTATAGAGAATACCATAGGCTCGAAGAAGTTTTTCAACCTGTATTTTATCTGCGGCATTGGCGCAATTGTTTTCCAGATGATGGTGCAGGCCTTTGAAATATATCAAATTACGGGTGCGATTACAATTGCGCACCCTGCGCTCGAATCATCCTATTACCAATTTGGCAATCAGGCCGAGCAACTAAAGGGAATCTATATTAGTTCGGTCGTAGGCGCTTCGGGCGCGATATTCGGCTTGCTGGTGGCTTTTGGTATGCTGTACCCAAATTTGGAGCTGATGATTATGTTTATACCTGTGCCGGTGAAAGCCAAATATATTATCCCTGTCTATATCGTACTGGAAGTATACCTCGGTTTCAGCCAGTTCTCGGGAGATAATGTGGCTCACTTTGCCCATTTGGGCGGCGCGCTGCTGGGCTTTATAATGGTAAAAGCCTGGCGCCTGCAAGGGCCGGGAAAATTTTATTAAACAATAAAATTCATTATTATTTCGTAAATTGTAGATAAAACAAACATGCCGCTTTTTAGCTAAGTTTGAACACGATATGAGCACTATCTGGCAAGATATTCAATACAAAATGCTGCGGTCCGGCAGTAAATTAAACCTGCTGATAGGTATTAATATTTTTATTTTCTTAGCGGTAAACATCCCTGCAACGCTGGAGTCGTTGGTTGCCGCGAGTAACGTTGTCGATAGCTACACCAGCGACTACCTTTCCCTGCCTGCATATTTACCCAAACTTTTAACCCGTTTTTGGACCCCGTTTACCTACATGTTTATGCATGCGGGTATTTTCCATATACTGTTTAACATGTTATGGTTGTATTGGTTCGGGCAAATTTTTGAGGAATACCTCGGTAAAAAACGTACGCTCGGGTTGTATATAATGGGGGGCCTGGCCGGAGCATTGTTCTTTGTTTTAGCATTCAATACAGTACCGGTTTTCACGCATGCGCATGCTGCATATACATCTACAATGGTAGGTGCATCGGCCAGTGTAATGGCTGTTATCGTGGCAACTGCCACATTGTTGCCCGACTATACCATACCATTAATATTTATCGGGCCCGTGCGATTAAAATGGCTCGCATTGTTTTTTATAGTAGTTGACTTTTTAGGAATAACCGGGCTAAATGCCGGGGGCGAAATATCGCACCTGGGTGGTGCGCTGCTTGGGTACATTTACATTATTCAATTGCAAAAGGGGCATGACTGGATAGGTGGCATCACCGGTCTATTTAAATCCAGGCATAAATTAACTATCGTAGCAAAAAATATTTCAAAAAGCCCGTCGGCACGCCCCCGCCAGGAGGATGTAGATTTGGTGTTGGACAAAATCTCAAAATCGGGATATGACAGCCTGAGCAAACAAGAAAAAGAAATCCTATTCCGGGCCAGCAATAATGAAGGCTAAAAGCAAGCACAATTTTTTAGATAAGCTTTTACTGGGAATAAACATCCTGCTGTGTATTGCTTTATTAATGAGCAACGCGGCACATTTGGTTGATCCTAAAACGGCATGGGTCATCGCATTTTTTGGCTTAGCCTACCCGCTTATTTTGCTGGCAAATATCATCATGATTTTTTACTGGCTTTTTTGCAGAAAATGGTTCTTGATATTATCGCTTTTATGTATAGTGAGTGGTTGGAATGTATTGAATAATAACATAGGTTTCCATACTTCCGTTGCCGATCCGGCTGTGAAAGATGGAAATACGATAAGGATGATGACGTACAACGTTCATGATTTTAAACGGTACGGATCGGATATCGATGTTTCGACCAAGCATGATATATTGCAGATCATCCGCCAACAGCAGCCGGATGTCATCGGTTTCCAGGAGTTTTATACGCGATATAAGGGTAAATTTGACATGCGCGATTCGTTAGTCAGTATTTTGGGCTCCGATCATTATTACTTTCAGCCGATATTTTTTAATACAGACGAAGCCTTGGGTGTGGCCATATTCTCAAAGTATCCCATTGTTTCGCAGGGATTTATCCAGCTAACGGGCATAAAAAGCGAGAATGCCTGTATATATATAGATGTGAAAAAAGGTAACCGCGTATTCAGGGTATACAGCGTGCATTTGCAGTCAATCAGTTTTGAACCGGAGGATTATAAATACATCAATAGAATCACCCACGAAGGGACGCCCGATATGTCGTCGACAAGGCGCCTCGGGAGTAAATTGAAGAACGCGTTTTTGAAAAGAAGTGGCCAGGTCGCTAAAATAAAGCAACACGCCGCAACCTGCCCTTATCCCTATATCATATCCGGCGACTTTAACGATACGCCCGCGTCATATGCTGTAAACGAAATGTCAATCGGCCTTAAAAATGCCTTTCACGAAAAGGGGGTTGGCTTTGGCCGAACCTATAACGGAAATGCCCCTAACTACCAGATCGACTATATACTAACCAGTCGGCAGTTTGATGTATTAAATTACAATATCATCGAAAAAAAGCTATCCGACCATTTCCCGGTACGGAGTGATTTGGTGTTAAGGTAGTTTATTAGTTGATTAGTTCAATGGTTCATTGGTGAATAGTGTAGAATATGCCGGTGGGAAGGTATCGGATTACCCTCTTTACGCCATTAAATATCAATGAACTAATGAACCAGTGAACCAATTAACTATTGCTTCTTCATCTCCTCCTGCACTGCCCTTAAAAATTCGTTGGCATGCTGTGAGCCGATGATATATTCGAGGCCGTCTCTATCGGTTAGGTGAATTGCATCTTTACCCGCAGTAAAAAAACGAATGCTTCCCCTGGTGTGAAGGTTATATACCGGGTTGTTAAACAAATATTTGCTATACACGCCTTTCTCGGCTTTAACGATGCTGTTTAAATCGATCTTTATCAATCGTGTGGTCCACAGGCCATCCAAAAAAACAGCCTTATTTTGAACACGCGTGCTGAAGTGTAACAAAAATCCCAGTATAATTGAAATTATGATGATAGCAAAGCCAACAACAACCAGCAGGTTATTTCTATCGGCCGCATCTGTCATAAAATAGGCTGCAAAGCAAAGCATTGATAATACCAGGCGTATAGTTATTGGAATGAACTCTCTGCCAAGGTATTGTTTTTCGATAAAGATGGGTTTTTCAGACATTATTTAAATTTGAAAATTTGGTGATTTGAAAATTTGGTGATTTGAAAATTGCTGCAGCCAGTACACTGGAATATCTCTTCAAATCGTCACAATTTCAAATTGTCAATTCGAATATAGTAACTTTTTTGGTGTTGAGGGTTACTTTATACCGGTCATCCGGGCGGTAACCGCCAACCCATATAATATCACCATTCCCATTTACCAATACGGGGATGGTGTTTTTTTTATGCAACGGCACTTTTTGGTCGATAAAAAAATCACTGAGTTTCTTACGGGTTTTCATGCCAAGCGGACGGAAATAGTCGCCCTGTTGCCACGCACGTAAAGTTAATGGATATTGAAGTGTCCCCGCGTCAATCGATGTCGCCATCACGTTATTTTTCACAATCAGCGGGCTATCATCATGGAGCATGGTTAATTTATAAGCACCGTAATTTGCTTCGCGGTCGTTTTCATTAATATTAACCGGCAGCAATGCTGTCGTACTTTTCCTGGTTATAATCAGCTTGCCGCGATCAATTGTTAAAGTGAACCCGGGTGATTCGAAAATTTTGCCAGGTTGTTTATCCAGCGACGTAATAAGGTCTTTAACAGTCGCTTCATTAAAACCATATTCCTGTAATAGCTTAAAAAGGATCAGCTGCTTCGGTTCCAGTTTCTTTATTGAGTCAAGCTGCAGATGAATTTCATTTTCATAGAAACTGAAAATTTCCTTTTTCAACGAAGCGATTTGCTGTTCAAGAAAATTTTCGAGCTGCTTAAAATGCTCCAGGTTATGTTCAAACGTTTGTTCAATGGCTGGGTTTAACTCTTTTAATTTGGGAATTACTTCAAGCCTGATTTTATTACGGGCATATTTTGCCGACGAGTTGGAACTATCTTCAACAAATGGCAGTTTATTTTCACTAACTGATGCTTCAATCTCGGCACGCGTTAAAAACAGCATAGGCCGTACCAGGCTGCCGTTTTTTGGCAGGATGCCGTGCACGCCGGCAATGCCAGTGCCTCGTGTAAGGTTTAACAATATTGTTTCGATCGCGTCGTTTTGGTGATGTGCAAGCGCGATGTAATCATAGCCGTGTTGTTGCTTAACTTGCTCAAACCATTGATACCTAAGCTGGCGCGCCGCCATTTGCGTGGATATTTTATTGTCGGCTACAAACTTTAATGTGTCAAAGCTGGTTGTATGAAATGGTGCATCAAGCTGTTGGGCCAAATTGGTGCAAAACTGCTGGTCGCTGGCTGATTCATCATTGCGGAGCTGAAAATTACAATGTGCTATACCGAAATTATACCCCGCCGAATTGAGAAGATGCGCCATTAAAACCGAATCCATGCCGCCGCTTACAGCAGCCAGGATTTTGCTGTCGCGTGCAAATAAGTTATTTTGGTCAATAAAATCATTAAAACGGTTAACGGGCAGCATCCACCAAAATTATTAATTTAAAACCCCAACAAAAAACTAATTTTGCCAGCGTGAGTAAATATGTGTTCATCCTTTTATTATTGTTTACCGGCATCACCGTTAAGGCGCAAAAAAAGTCGATTGTAAACCTGGTTAGCTCAAAAAGCAGCACGGGTATTAAACGCGGCGGCAAAGACGTGATAAAAGTATACCAGGGAACCTTTAAGCAGGATTTTTCAACCCTGGCGTCCGACAGCGCCTATTTTTATCCGCAGGATAACGCGTTCGATGCCTTTGGCCATGTAGTTATCAACCAGGGTGATACGCTGAATATTTATTCGGATAAGCTGAACTATAATGGCAACACCAAAGTTGCGATTTTGACGGATAACGTTCGATTGATAGATAAAGACGCGACTTTGACTACCAACCATCTCACTTATAACACGGCAACGCGTATAGGTACATATACCGATGGCGGTAAGCTGGTAAACAAAGACAATACGCTGGTTAGTCAAAGCGGTTATTATTTCGCTTACTCGCGCGATTCATATTTCCGGTATAATGTTTCCCTTACTACCCCCGATGCACTGGTGAAAACCGATACTATGCGGTACAATACCGGTTCGAAAATCGCTTATTTTTATGGCCCGACCAACATTTACAGCACAAAGAACGAGAAAGACCGTGATACACTTTATACCGAAAATGGCACCTATAATACGGCTAATGAACAGGCTAATTTTGGTAAACGGAATTTGTACAAATCCGGGACGAAATCATTAAAGGGGGACAGTTTATTTTATGACAAGCTGAAAGGCTATGGCCGGGCAGTAAAGCATGTCACCTTTACCGATCGTGAACAAAAGATTACTTTAAAAGGAAACCTGGGCACTTATTTTAAAGCGGATGAACGTACATTGATTACTGAAGACCCTTACGTAACGATGGTAACGGAGCAGAAGGATACCATTAAAGCGGATTCCGTAACGTTGACCGATTCGGTCAGGAAAATTTCGCCGGCAAATAAGAAGGGAGCAATAAGCGGAGTGATACAGAAAATCGTTCCGGCTAAAAGTGATACTTTGCATGCGCCGCCTGATACAATTTATAAAAAAGGAGCAGAAAAAAACAATAACCAGCCAAATAAAAGCAAGGCAGCAGCACCAGGTTTAAAAAACTCAAAAACGGCGTCTAACCCTGTATTAACTGGCAATCCCGCAAAAAATGCGACTACTGTTAAACTTACACCAATAAAAGATCCTTCAAAGATTAGCAGAGACACGATATTCATGTCGTCGGATACGATAGAAACTCAGATATTAACTTATAAGGACCTGAAGATTTACCAGGAGCAGCAACGAAAAGCCCACATCAGGGACACTACCTCAAAACCGAAACCCAAAGTAAAACAGAAACCATCCAGGTTTTTAACAGCTATGCAAGCGGGCATACCTGCCGACAGCAGTTATATGCACCGGGATATGTTTGGTGCACCCACGAAGGTTTCAGTAAAAAAACCGGCGGCAAAACCACTTAGTAAACAGCAACTTGCACGCGACAGCATTAAACGAAAGTTCCAGGCAGATTCGATTATAGCGGCGCGCAAGCTCGAACCAAGCGATACGGCGAGGATCAGGATAGTGATCGCGCATCATCACGCTAAGCTTTTTAAATCCGATCTGCAGGCCAAAGCCGACTCAATGTTTTATAGCACCAGCGACTCAACCATACGCTGCTATGTAAAACCTATGATATGGACCCAGGGTTCGCAGCTATCAGGCGACACCATTTTTATGCAGATGAAGAACAAGAAACTGAATAACATGAACATGTTTCCAAATTCTTTCATTGTAAATATTGAAAAGAATGACTCCGTACATTTTAACCAGGTGGCCGGGAAGCGCATGCACGGCTATTTTAAGGATGATAAGCTAAACCGGATGGATGTTACCGGCAACGCCGAAACGATTTATTTTTCGCGCGACAGCGCAAAACAGACAGTGGATGGTTTGGAACGTTCATTAAGCAGCCGCATACGTGTTGATCTGAAAAATAATAAGGCAACCCGTGTGGCATTATATATTAAGCCTGAGAGCCGCTACGGCCCGATAGATAAGTTTAAAGAGGATGAGAAAATATTGAAAGGCTTTATCTGGAAGCCTAAAGAGCGTCCGGTATCGAAGGAGTCGATCATACCATCATACAACCGGAAAAAGGAGGCGGCTGAAAAAGCAGCAGCAGCGAAGGCCGCGGCGGCAAAAAGTAAAACGACAGGTAAGGAGCTGCCAAAAAAGACAGGCGGGAAAACGGTAATTGACACTGCTAAAACAACCATTCCCGGGAAGCCGGCTTTGAAAACAGGTAAAGACAGTACCAATAAACCCCCGCAAGTAAAACCGCTGCTTAAAAAGGATACGATTACACAGATGCCTGTGAAAACGCCGGTCAGCTAACCATGCCTAAAGGCTGATGTAAAACGCGGCTTCAAACACATGCCCTTGTTCCACCTTTTGTATGTCCTCCCTCTGGGTTATATCTACTTGTATCCCGGCGGTATCGGCGCAGCCAAGCCAAGGCTCAATGCAAACAAAATCGCCGTTGCCTTTAGCCCAAATGCCTAAATAATTGAAATGCGGGAACTCTACCGAAAGCGATTGGCCGTGCTTGTCGCTTTTGATGCATACCTCGCGCGAACGCAGATTTTTAAATACCAGCGCGTCGTTTTTAAACAAGTCGCGGGTTAGGCGCAGTTTATTGCCGGGGTTGGATACAGGGCGGGTTACCCCGGAAAAAAAGCCTTCGGGGGATAGCTGGTGCGTTTCCAATTTTTCTTCCAATTCAAACTCCAGGTAATAGTCTTCGTAATTTTCACCCGGGTTAAACGGAACGTTAAATGCCGGGTGGCCGCCAACCGAAAAATAAACGGTTTTTTTATCCATGTTGATGAGCTTGTAGGTTACGCGCAGCGCGTTTTCTATCAGCGTATATAACACCTGGAAGTCGAATTTATAGGGATACACCTTCTCCGTTTTTTCGTTATATGAGAGCGAAAACGATGCCTGGGTTGCATCGCTTTCCGCCAGTATAAATTCCGATTGCCGGGCAAAGCCGTGGCGGGCCATGGCGTAAGTTTTACCATCAATCAGCAATTCGTCTTTTACCAATCCGCCTACTACAGGGAACAGGTTTGGCGCATGCCATGGCCATACATTTGCATCTGCTTGCCAAAGGTGCTCGGTGTTGGTGGCTTTATTTATAATCGAAGTTAGCTGCGCGCCTTTGGTGCTGACGGTTACTTTAAGATGTTCGTTTTCGAGTACGGCCATAGGTGTGGTTATTGATTATAAAACTGTTTAAAGTTAGGATTTGTTTTTGCAATGTTACAGCCGTGGACCTTTAGCACTTCACCGTTTTTTTCTTTTTGCCGAGGGCACCCCGGGCTTTGGCTTTGTTGATGTATTCGGCAGCGTCGGGAATTTTGCAGGCGGTGCCGCTGGTGTCGACGTATACCGGGCCGATCTTCCCGGCGGCGGCAAGGGCCTCGCCCGTCAATTGGGCAATGTAGGTGCCCACGTTCATCACAAAGATATTCATTCGCGACCGTACCCTGTTGGGCGATGTATGGATGGTTTTTATGACTCTTTCAAGTAAGGCCCGGTAAGCCGGGAGATCAAGCTTATCGTCGTCTTTCAAAGCTGACAAATTGCCCAGTGTCGACCAGCCGGCGGCGGCAATGTGGTCCTGCGGGCTGTCGATCCATTCCGTAGCCATTTCGAAACCGTGCTTACTGCCGGCAGCTACCCAGGGCACTGTATATTCGTTGATGTTGGTTGACAGCGCTTGTTCGGCCCAGGTTTGGAGGTCGGCGCGGGTCATTTTTTCATCGTCGGCGATAAGGCCGGCCAGGTACTGGGCGTCTGCATTGCCGGTGGCATACAGGTTTTTCGCCAGTTGGTAATCCACTTTAATCTTTTTCTGTAGGGGTTTAAGGTATTCGATCTTTACGCCGAAAAACGGTTCCTTAACACCGTGCTTTAGTAAAATTTGTTTGACGCTTTCGCTTCCGTGCGACTGCAGTTCGGACATGATTTCGGTTACGGTCATGGTAAAGCGGGTTGAGAGATTAAAATTAAGAAAAAAGGAACTCCCTGAACAACACTTACTTTTCTCTTTTTTAAAAAAATGCTGTAATGAATGCCCACTGGTGCATCGAAGCGCGCGGGTTGAGAACGGTCGATGGGTACTATCAACCGATTTGATCATGAAGAACTTGTTAGCTGGATAAAGTTGATGGTGGCACCCGGGGGAAGTTAAACGCCTTTTCTTTTAGGCGGCGGCACTATGCCCGATCACCTGTACAACTCCTTTTTCCGCGGTCTTGATATTTACATAGTACGACTTTTTACACCCGGAGCAAAAGTATTTTCGTACGGGCACAAAAAATAAAATGTATTTAAAAAACCAGTTGCGGTGTACTTTCAAATGGCTTGGCTCACAGCAGATGGGACAATAATAGGCGATATGGTTCTTTTTTTTCGTTGGGTGTGTTACTTCAGGGTCGTTATTTTTCATTCAAACAAGGGGTATTTCGGCATAAATGAGCGCCAAATTCTATAGGCACATCCATGTGGTTTTTGAGGTATATATACGGACGAAACCGGAAATAGTTACAGCGTTTTTCGCGATACATTTCCCCGGAGAATAAAAAAAACCGACAAGGCCTGCACCGCGATCCCTAATATGGCCAAAGTATTCATATCATTAAATTAAGGTTACCTAATTGAGGCAAATATCGTACCCGATGGATGATCGTGGGTAGTTAACAGCCCTTTCTAAAATAGCTGGTTGTTGTGTGTTGATATTAATTCGCAGGCGGGGTAAATTATCCGCAGGATTTTTGGTAGGATAAAAGAGAAATCAGCATGACGAAAGGAGATCAACCCGGTTTGTCCGTCCGGTTTGGGGTCGGAAATAAATCAAGACGGGCGGACAAGCAAAGCTACGCTTGTTGCGGAGCTGGTTACGGATTGTTTATCTTTAATCCATAAATTGAATACCATGAAAAAGTTTACACTTGCCGGCTTGCTTTGCGCAGCCTTTTTGCTGGGCTATGGGTTCAGCCGCCTCACCGCTCCGGCCAATTCCGGTCCGCGCGTTACCGGTATCGGTGGTGTTTTCTTCAAAGCCAAAAACCCCGCTGCGCTAAAGGCCTGGTACGAAAAAAACCTGGGCATGCGCATGGTAACAACCGGCACAACGTTCGAATGGCACCAGGGCGCCGACAGCACGAAAAAGGGCTTTACCGCGTGGGCGCCCTTCAAAGAAACGACTAAATATTTCCAGCCATCCGACAAGCAGTTTATGATCAATTACCGGGTCGTGCAGTTGGATGCGTTGCTAGCTAGGTTGAAAGCATCGGGCGTTTTACCCACAGATACGGTACAAAGGGTTAGTTACGGCAGCTTTGTTCACCTGATGGACCCGGAAGGGAATAAGATTGAATTATGGGAACCCAACGATGTTGAGTATGCAAAAATGGGGACGATAACCACCAAATAGCGGGTCTGTGGTAATACTTACTGAGGCTGGTGCGTTGAGAGGGAAGAAACCTCATACCATTCGTCTTAACAAAATAGGGTGTTTTCACCCTTTTTTTGTTGGCAATAAATGATTTACTTTTATATAACAAAATCAAATACTTGCTTAAGCCCACGTATATGAAAACCCTTAAATACAAATCAAACAGTTAACCTGTACTGCTTATACAAATGTTCCCGGTAAAAAGGAGGTTCAGCTGCGCGGCCTGGCAAATGGATATATCTTAAATGTTTCAATTTTTTCATTACTATTAAAACCTAAAAAGATGTCCGAGAAAATCAAATCACCCCGCAGGCAGATGCAGATCGTGCCTTTGTTTCCGGGCCGCCCGGCAGTTGCCGAAATAGAAGGCGGAGAATTATTTGACGCCGCAAAGGCAATCAGCGCGCCACCGAATTCCCATTTAGCCTATATGGGCGGGCAGATGCTCTCTAATGTGAAAGTTTTTACCGTTTTTTGGGGGCCTGCCTTTGCGAAAGGTGCTTTAAGTAAGCTGCCTGGCCAGATCAACGCTTTCTTTGATAAGATACTTAAGGGTGCATTAATGGATCAGATGGCAGAATATAATACCGGCACGTACAAAGTGGGCAAAGGAACACGTACGGGCGCTAAAGTTGTTACGGCGGCGTCTGCCAAAGCGGTGTCTGATTCAGATATCCAGAAGGCGCTGCAGGGCTGGATCGCGAATGATCCGGCTTTCCCCAAGCCGGATCCCAACACGCTCTATTTTATTTACCTTGAAAGTGGTGTGAGCGTTACGATGGACGGATCGGGGTCATGCAAGGCGTTCTGCGGTTATCACAATAATATCGGGAATACTATTTTCTATGCTGTCATGCCTTATCCGGATTGCCAGGGGTGTATTGGAAAAGCCGGTCAGTCGGTAATTGATGCGTTGACCGGAACGAGCAGCCATGAATTGTGCGAGGCCATAACTGATGCTATACCCGGTTCGGGATGGTACGACCAGGGTAATGATATGGAGATCGGCGATTTGTGTGCATGGCAGTTTAAAACAATGGATGGGTATAATGTTCAGCTGGAATGGAGCAATCGGTCTGATGCCTGCATTTAGTTGCTTTTAAGCGGAACTTCGTGCTTGGTCATCCTGGTCCGCCGGCTGGCGGAGGAGGATATTCTTCGCGCGGTAAGTCCGTCCGGGTTGAGAGCGAACATAAATCAGGACAAGCGGACATTGAAATGAACGGGGAGCATTTGCGCTATTCCCTGTTATCATTCTCGTGCCAGAATGGGTGTGATCCAATAAATTAAAAGGTGTTTTTACGGTAAAAATGGGGTGTTTTCACGGTTTAATAACCGAGATAAATGCTATATGATTGTAATTGTTAATACTTCATACTAAATCACCTAAAATTTATAACCATGCCAGCAGCTTTCATCGAACACAGACCACATGCCACCAGTGAACACGTTCCAACTTCACATTATGTAATACTAGTCAATGAAAACGAAGTTGGTGGTATATTTTTCACTCAAAGTTCGGCAAAGGATTCCGCCTGTAATAGTGGCTATAGCCCTATACACGTCGCAAGAGAACGCCACTTACAAGATAAGGCAAATCCAGCACATTGGAGAGTTGACCCTTGTTAACGAAATTGTAATTCGCTATGGCTTTATATCGAAATATTCATTATTTGGAGCAAAATAACGACGCCGCCTTTACCACAGATTGCGTTCCGGGTTCGCAACCACCATATTCAGGAATATACAGATGCATGGGTTGCGGTCGTGAAGTGGTTGCAGAAGATAATAGGCAGCTTCCACCCCAAAACCACCATCAGCACACCGCTGCACAAGGGCACATTAGATGGCGAATGATTGTAGTTGCCGATCATCGGGAAAAATAGTTTGGGATATACTAATGAAATACCTGTAGCGTCCGTCTCGTTTGCGAGCGGACATAGTTAGGACAGGCTGACAGGTAAAAGTCACGAGAAGCATTTGCGCTATTCCCTGCCCGTCGGTTGGCAAGGGCATTCTTAGACTACACGCATACTCATCCGAAGTTATAGACTTCGGACATCGGGTATTTTGGTTTTGCTTCGTTTTGCCTGATTTCGGCTGAAGCTGGTCTGCTGAGAGGGAAGGAAATAACTCCGTTACACGTTATTGCGAGGAACGAAGCAATCTCTCGGATGCAAATCAAATAGGTAGATGCTGTTGAGAATGGTTGCAGCTCGCGGGGCGGAGTGATGCTCCACTGCGTTTCGCATGGAATTTATGTGGGGTTCATACAATGTTCTCGCCGCTCAATTGCCGCGGAGGCTGTTACTTTTGAAGCACCAAAAGTAACCAAAAGTGCTCCTCAGCAGAAAGGCTTCTTTGCCGCACAAGGCCTTCGCGCCGCAAATCAGTCAAAACCGGGGCTGCAATATTTTTGCCGTCGAACCTGGCGCGTTGAGACCCCGCATGCAAAAATTTGCTATGCCCTGCCGTGCTCGGGGCCACCATCGTTTTGCCTGATTTCACCCGAAGCTGGTCTGCTGAGAGGAATAAAACAACTCCGCTTCGCGTCGTTGCGAGGAACGAAGCAATCTCTACGTGTTGCAAATCAAACGGGTCGGTGCTATTGGGGAACGAAAGCAGCTTTTCCTGATTTCGCCCGAAGCTATTCTGTTGAAGGGGAGAAACAACTTCACCACGCGTCTTTACGAGGAGCAGCCTGTCCCGTCCGGCAACCGGCGGATCGGGAAAACAATCTCTACGGATGCAAATTAAGCCAGTAAATGCTATTGCGGCGAACATACGCCTCACAATTCTGTCATTGCGATCGCCGATAGGTAGAGAAGCAATCTCCTCCTATGCAAATCAAACAGGTAAATGTTGTAAATAGGGTGTTTTAACGGGTTGTATTGTTTGCCTGGTATCAATAGCTTTGGGATTAAACTTATGAATGGGCTTCTTCGTTAACCTGTTGTTGATTCCCGTCCCAGCAGGGTCTCTCGAAGAGGACCCTGCGTTCTGCCGGGCATTATGCAGCGCAGGGTCCCTTGCAGGAGACCCTGCGGGGACGGCTCCAAACGGGTGATGGGCAGTTTTACGAGTTTTTGGTGGGTGCTCCTGGTGCCGGTATACGGGGTGTTTTTCGTGCTGGCCTCAAGACGCCTGGATGATGAGAAAAAAAACCAGGAACTGATTGAAAAGTATAGGCCTGTTAAAATGTAATGTCTGTCCGGTTGGGGTTAATATAAATAAGGCAGGCGGACAGATAATGTCACGAGACGCCTTTGCGCGGTTCCCTGCCCGTGATTCTCGCGCCTGAAAGGGGAGTGTAGTCTCAGACTACAGGCATAGCTATCCGAAGTCTATGACTTCGGATAGCAGGGGAAGAAATTTGAGATTTTGCGGGATTAATCAATTATTAATTTAGAGTGCATTTCTCTGAAATTGCGCTTTATGAAATTCAAAAACGTCGCCAGTTTTAAAAGAACTATAAAAAAACTTATTTATCGCCATTCGATAGATTATGTCTTTAGAAATATTCGATAAGCTATGTCTCTTCTTTATATAGTGCATAATAAGTTGACAGCAATAATCTGCTAACAAATGTCCATAACAAAATTTCAATATATCGATTGAATGACGTCTGCCAAATGCTTGCAATGTTGTCTTTTTTAATCCCATAGTTACGAGTTTCGCGTCTAAATTAACCTGCTTGACCATCGGTAAGTCTACGGGAGCGCAGTCTACACAAAACATGTATCCAGATTTTCTTGGGAAAAATGAGGCGTGCTTTTTAAACATGTAATAGTCAGCATATACTCCTATTTTAATCTTCTTTAAGAAATCATTAAAGTTCAATTCAATGTCAGTATTTTCAAACTCAACTGCTGTAAGTTCTTCAATGACTCCCTTTATAACTGATGCGTTCCAAATATCATTCTCGAAACTATAACCGTAAGTGTAGTAAACATTAGAGTGTACAATTCTCTTATTTAAAAGCTCATCGAATTCGTTGTCCATTGCAACAAGTACAGTTTTTAATTGACCATTCACAATATCGAGAGATATCTCTTTAATTGTTGTTTTAGAACCAATCGACTTGAATTTTAATTTTTTACTCTTATTGAAGTTACTGAAAAGTTTTGTCCAAAAAATCACATCCTCTGTCTCACTATGATATTTTCCTGAATACACCTCGCTTTTCGTATATGAAACATTACCGCCTTCTAAAAAAATCACAAAGTCAACATTGTAAAATAGGTGTTGATTATTTAAGCCACTGGTTGTCCTTTTAAAACTGTTCATAAAATTGCGTCCTCAACTTTGATAACAGCATCGGAAAAGCCACCTACAATATCCGGGGAATGTGTGGCAAAAATAATTTGAGAATTAGGGTTAACATTTTTTAAACTGCTGACCAATTTTTCTTGCCATTCTACATGTAAAGACAACTCTGGTTCATCGGCTATATAAATGTGATTGCTATTTTCTTGCAACAAACTCTGCCCTAAAATTATTAGTAATTGCTTTTCCCCGGACGAAAGGTTAAATAATGGGAATAATTTCCCGCTTTGTGTCTCGACTAATAGCTCATTTCGGTCATTAATTATAATTTCTTTTCTTTGGAAAAGTTGATTAATTTCAGTGATAAACGTTGATTTTGGCTTGTTGATTTTTATTTTCATTTCATTCAACAAATTCCATTCTTTCACAATTGAATGAATCCTGACAGTACTGAGTAATGCAGAAATGCCTTTTAGTTCTATTACCTCATGATTAACAACTAATTTCTTCGCCGTTTCAAATGACTTAAAGTGTTTTGCAAGTTTCGTGTCAAACTCTTTTTCTTTAAGCCCAAACATTTGAAAAATTTGTTTCAATGAGTCCTTTTCAGTCCCTGGATCCAACTCGGTAGAAATACCTAGTATGTCGTCACTTAGCTCATCTTCGATAAGCGATAGAAATATATTTTTTTGAAATTTCTCTGTCTCATAAGAATATCTTCGGTCAAGAATTCCGAAATATTTTACTAAATCACTCGCCAACTCCTTGATTTTTAAATCAATTGAAGATTCAAAGCTTTTGTCGTCACTATTTCTATTTGGGCCTGTGGTTCTGTGTATTGATAACCATGTGATATTAACTAATTCTTTTAATGCTATATTAATATCTTTTCCAACTTCGAATCCTTTCGAATGTCTGTATATATATTCCCTGCTATATCTATATTCATTATTGTATCGATAGATGCTTTCTTCTTCCAACTCAGAAAGGTTAAAAGATTTTACTTTCTGAGTTGGCGATTTAATTTTAAACGAAATGTTAGGATAGGGAGAATGTTCTTTATTTTTTTTGTCAACCTCGATATATGTTTCAGCAGACTTATCTGCTATTTCTTCAAAAAAGTCTATACGTAAATTGTCAAATTGAGCTTTATCAAGTGTGGCGAAGTCCGCATTCAAAGTTGCTGCAATCAAATTTATTATAGTCGTTTTTCCAGAACCATTCACTCCTATTAAAAAATTTATATCTCTGTTAAAATTAAGAGTGATAGACTTATCGCCCCAAAACCCCCAAATTTTTACTTGTTTTATTTTTCTCATACAACGTTGTTTAAAGGAACTATTGTTCGTTTTCTATTTCAGTTTCTTTCTGTTTTACTGCATACAGATTGTACATGTGTTTTTCGCCTTCTTCTGTGGGATTGGGTAAGGTATTCTGTATAGTCAAAGGCAGTGAACCTCGAATTTCATCCTTGTCGGTTTGAGGTAGGACACTTATAATATTTGCCATATCTTGTTTCAGTGTATCCAGTTCCGCCTGAGTTTGAATATGGTTGAGGTTATCTAAGTTATAATTCAAATAATTAATTCTGTCTTGGATTTTTTTTAATCGTCCTATTAAACCTGTACGCTTTTCAGTTCTAATTATATGCTCCCCTATTGCAGGTTGTTGGCTGGCTAAAGTGATAACTTTTTCAGTCAACCATTTTCCATCCTGATAATAATTCATTACGCTTTGTCGCCATGTACTATAATTTAGAATAGTAGTTAGAACGCCCGTATAAAAAATAATTTTACTCTTAGTTGAACCTTTATCGAAAACGATTATAAAGTCAACAGTTTCTTTTAAAGTATAATCATTTAGCGATTTTTCAGCAACAGATATTAATATTATTTTTAGCTCGGAAAGGGTATTTTCGTTATATTCTAAATCTAACTTCAAGTATGCTTCCGCTATCTTTATTCTTTCAATAGTCTTCTTTTGTTCTGTAAAGGACATCGGTTTGGTTCCTGGAATAAATGTATGTTTTTTTTGAGGATAGTCTCTTAAATTTAAAATCTGTTGTATTAATTATATTATATTTATTACTATAAGTTTACCATTTACACTCAATCTACCGGGCTCGCGCCAGAGCTGTGGGGCCTGCCCGTAATTCGCGCTTGAATGAGACGTCTACTTGCGACGTTAAGAATTAGATTTAATGTTACTGATCCCAAAAGGAATATGCACTAGCGGTAAATTGGATTTGATATCTAAATGTCCCAATTGGTCATCCATGAATAAATGGGGCTTTAACACCGACAATACTCGCCCTTTGTCAATTCCACCCATTAAAAACATGTCGTCGACTGTTACATTCCATTTCTTTAATGTATTAATTGCTCTTTCATGGGAGGGTGCATTTCTGGCCGTAACTATTGAAGTTCGTAGTATTTTTTTATAAGATGGATCTTTTTCTTGCTTTCTATTTTCTAGCTTTTGAAAATAACCCAATTTCTTAAAAAAGTCAGCTAGCGGTCCCGGGTTATGAGGTTCAAGAACGTATTTTGTTTCGTGCTCATGAAATTTTTCTATGTCTTTGGTTTCCTGATACACAATCTCCGATTGGTCATCTGCAATCACACCATCAAAATCAAAAGCAACCCTTAGCTCGGTATCATCTTCCTCATCTTCAATCTTTGTCTTTAAAAATATACCAGCAGGATATCCAGCTTCTATAGAGAGGTCCACATCATTTTGATTTGTAGTCAGAAATAGCGAGATGTTATATGCTGGGATATAATTATAGGGAGATAATCCAGATAAAAATATGGCGCGACTTATATTAAGGTTATAATGAGCTATCGAATTAAATATTCTAACACCAGTTTCTGGGCTATTTTTTGACATCAATACTACTTCGACAGGCTGTTCTTGTGGATAAATCGAATTAATATTTAAAAATCTTCTAACGAATGGAAAAGCACATCCTTTTTGGAGGATCTCGTCTTTATTTTCGATTTGATAATTGCGATAGTTTTTAACGCCTTCCTGTTCAAATATTTTTTCTTCAGCTTCGAGGTCAAAAAGTGCAGTGGAAGATACTCCAACAACCAATTTTTTGTCAATGGGATAAGGCATTATAGTTTATAGGTTTAAAGCAGAAACAAAAGTAGTTAAACACTCCCATTTACGAGCAGTTATCTCACCTCTAACAACACATCAATTGGTTAGTGTAATTTCAGGTCAGCCGGTCACTATCTCCCAAATGTATTTGAGTGATAAATCTATTGATTAAAAAAACGCTGTCAACCCGTGTTTTCACGGTATTTTGTTTTGCCTATTCGCGTACTAAATAACGTCATTTCCCGCGTTAGCGGGTGTCACGGATACCGGCATCGTGATTAATGCCTGCGCAGTATGAGCAAAGCACGCGCCCGCAGGGAACGCCCAACATCAATCAATCATCATCCTTCTTTTTCTTCTTCTCCAATATCACGAACGCGCTGCGTTTGGGGGCGGGCATTTGGGTGGTTTCGCCTTTTACGGATTTCCAGATCACTTCGTTGAGGATGAGGTCGGGCACGGCATCTTCTTTGGCCAGGTTGAACGACTGGGAGCGTTTGCTGCTTTCGTTTACGGCCATGTTGCGCTGGTCGAGGTTTACCTGCGGGGCCTTGGTGCGGTAGGGTGTTAGGTTGGGTTTGCTGCTGAAGCACTCGAACAGGGGAACGGCGGCGGCATCGTACTGGCTCATGGGCGGCAGGCCGAGGATGAGCTCGATGGTACGCAGCACGCCCGAGGTGGAGTACATGCTGTGGATAACGGCGTTGCGCTTTACCCAGGGCCCGGCCACAAACACGGGCGAGCGGTGCGCGTCGATATGGTCGGGGCCGTTTTGGGCGTCGTCCTCGAGGATGAACACTACCGACTCTTTCCAGATGCTGCTTTTTGACAAATGCTCGAGCATCATGCCCACCGACTGGTCGTTATCGGCCACGGCGGCTATGGGGCTGATGGCGCCCTTGCGCTGGCCGCTGGTATGGTCGTTTGAGAGGCGTATGCTGTTAAACCGGGGCACGGCGTGTATGGCCAGCAGCGAGTCGAAATCGTGCGCCCAAATGGCCTCGCGCGTTACGTCTTTTATCGACAGGTCGAAGCTTGGCGACTGGGTGCAGGAGTGGCCCTTGAGCGATTTGATGTTTACCTTGTTGTATTCGGCAAATTCGCCGTAGGTGCGGTAGCTTACGCCGGCGCGTTTGCAATAGTCCCAAATGTAGCCGTCGCGCGGGTTGCCGGCGTCGCGCTCGGCTTCGCTGTCGTAGTTGCCGCCGCGGTTGCCGTAGCTGGTGGGCCACGTTTTTTCGATAAAGTCGGTGGCGTAGGCGGCCATGCTCCAGTTATGGCCGTCGGCGCTCACCTCGGCATCCACATAAAAGTTATCCAGCAGGGCAAACTCATTGGCAATGGCATGCTCGTTTGGCGTTACCCTTTTGCCGAAGATGCACAGCGAGGTATCGCCGTTGCCCTGGGGCATGTCGCCTAAAACCTGGTCGTACGTGCGGTTTTCTTTGATGATATAAAACACATACTTAATGGGCGATTTGCCGCCCCGTATACGTGGGATGGGGTTGCCGTCGATACCGGCTGCGGTAGCGGTAACCTTGTTATTAAAGGGCGTGTTGGCGTACACCTGCGCGGTGTAGGCTTTCAGGCGCTGTGGCAGCGGCACCGTGATAAACGACAGCGTGCCTTTAAACAGGCCGCCTATGTATTGCTCCTTACTGTTGATGGCCCCGGTTTTATAACCGCTGTTGTCGGCCTTTTTTACCGGCTGCGGGCCCTGCGGGTTGGCCATCGAGGAGAAACCTTTACCATTAGCCACCAGTATTTTGCTGCGCAGCGTTTTTACGCAGGTAGGATACCAGCCCACGGGGATAAAGCCCAGGCTGTGGCTGCTGCCGGGCTGGCTTACATCAAACACGGCCAGGCAGTTGTTATCGGCATTGGCAATGTACAGCGTTTTTTCATCCGGCGAAAGCGCCAGCCCGTTGGTGGTTGAGCCGGTGAGGCGGGTAGGGTACAGCGCGGTGGAAATGACCTCGATGGTTTTGCGGGTAGCGGTATTGATCACGGAAACGGAATTGTCGTTGGCGTTGGCTACGAACAATACGCTTCCTTTTTTATTTAACAGTATTTCGTTGGGATGGCTGCCGGCTTTTATGCTGCTGAGGCTGCCGGTGACGGTGTTGTAGCAGCATACCTTTTCGCCTCCCCAAATGGAGATGTACAGCGTGTGTTCATCCGGCGAGAGGATGCAGGCGTAGGCCTCGGCGGGCAGCTTAACGCGATTAATGATGCTGCGTTTGGCCGGGTCTACGATGTACAAGGCGCTATCCTCCTTTGTAACGGTGTACAGGCGGGTGTTGCTGCGGTTAACCGCGATGCCGGTAGGGCATACCTTGTTGCGGGGCCAGGCTTTTGGGGCCAGCTTTATGGTGTCGGCACGGCCGAGCTTGTTGCCTTCAATATGGAAGGCGAGTATCCAGTTGTCGTTGCCGCCACCTACGTACAGGATTCTTTCGTCGTGGCTGAAGGCCAGCCCGTACCACGATTTGCCGAGCACCTTTTCGTCGAGCTGGAGTTCGGTCTTCGGGTCGATCAACTGGACGGACTGCGTGCTTTGCCCGTTATTGGTTACCGCCATCAGCCTGCCCGACGTGGATAGCTGTATATTTAGCGGCAGGTCGCCCAGGGGCAAGGCCCTCCCGGCGGGACTCAGCTTCCACCCGTTGGGGAGCAGCACCTGGGTTGTGCCCGGGATTATGCCGGGGGGTTGCGCGAAGGTGGTTAACGATATAATGGATAATGCGGTGGCGAACAGCAGCTTTAACTTCATAGCGATGGTTTGATAGTCAAAAATAGTGAATGGTTTTGATTGAATAGAGTTGTTTACGTAAAGATAATGTGGTGAGGAGTTGGGAATGGTGGAACGCGGTGCATGGCGACGAGTTAACTCACCCGACCGACTCCGCTAGCCAGCGGATGGGTCACCCTCTCTCCGGTAAACCGGAAAGAGGGTAGTGGAAGAAAAAATATTTTTATTTGAATTTCCCTCTTTACCGCCTGCGGTAGAGAGGGTGGCTGAGCGTAGCAAGGCCGGGTGAGTTAACTCTGCGCGCTGTTCACGCAATGCATGCCATAAGGTTAACCAACTGCCCACTGCAACTGCAACTTACCACTGCAACTGTTACTACTCCTCCAACTGTCCCCACAGCGAGGGGTTATCGCGCACGTGGCTTAAATCTTCGATGATCTCCTGCACTTCGTCGGAACTGAGCTCGTTTTTGCCGTCGGCGGTGTACTGAAACAGGTGGCCGGGTTTTTCAAAGGTGATATGCCCGCAATAATTGGGGTCGTTGTTGACTCCGAGGTGCAGGGTGCTTTCTTTGCTGCGGCTTTGCAGCGGGGCCTTTTGGCCGTTATCGAGGAATATGCTATAGCTAAAAGTTATAATCGAATGACCATCCAAATGGGCCTCCGTATCGGGGATGATCATCAGGCGTTTGCGGTTGCCTAAGGTGAAAAATAGCGGCTTCATTTTGCAGGCGGGTTTTGTTAGCGGATTAATAATTAACCTTTAACCGCTTGGTTTGTTTTACCAGATTGCAGTATTTCGCTGTATTGGAGACATACTTGTTGGCGATGTCCGTGTTCCGAAAAAAACCTCCTACTGCAAACTGCCCAGCAATTCCCTTGCATTTTGCAAAGCGCTCTCACCCGGATTGTCGCCGCTCAGCATTTTGGCGATTTCCAGCACACGATCGTTACCATCCAGCTGCTTAATACGGGTATAGGTGGTTGTGGCCGTATCGTCTTTATAAACGAAATAATGATTCCCGCCTTTCCCGGCAATTTGCGGAAGATGTGTTATCGTAATCACCTGCAGGTTACCAGCCAGCCGTTCCATAATTTGTCCTACCTTATTTGCCACCTCGCCTGATATTCCGGTGTCGATCTCGTCAAAAATAATGGTGGGCAGGGCCGTGTTTTGCGCGATAAGCAATTTTATAGCCAGCATCAGTCTGGATAGCTCACCGCCCGATGCCACTTTGCTCATTTCACCCAGCGCGTGCCCTTTGTTGGCACTAAATAAAAATTTCAGCTCGTCAATTCCATTTTTGGTGAGCGCTTCCGAACTTTCTGTCTTCCTTGCTTGCAATTCTATTTTCAAAGCGGCATTTTCCATGCCCATCTCTGATAGCGACGAAATAACGTTACGCTCTATTCCCGGAATCGCTTTTTGCCTGTTGGTGGACAGTTTGGCTGCCAGCATCTCGAGTTCTTTTCTATCCGTATCCAGCTGTGAGCGTAGTTTTTCAATGGCTTCATCCCCAAAAACGGCCTGCTGAATTTTTTCCGACAGTTCATCCTGCAGTTGCAGTAACTCGTCAATCGTATTCACGCGGTGTTTTTTCTGCAGGTTATAGATAATGCTCAACCGCGTGTTGATCTCTTCAGCGCGTGCTTCATCGGTATGGGTGCGCTGTTCTATATTCTCAATTTCTGAAGCGATATCTTTTAACTCTATCAGCGCGCTGTTCAGGCGTTGGTGCAGTTCTTCAATTTGCGGGTTGAATTTTTCAAGTGCCGACAACTGATGCCCGGCTTCGCGCAACTGGATGATAGCCGACGTCTCGCCTTCATGCATCAAAAAGTTTGCGCCGGATAAGTTGCGCTTAATTTCTTCAGCGTTATTGAGGGCATACAGTTCCTGCTCGAGCGACTCCTGATCGCCGGCAACCAGGCCTGCTTTTTCGAGCTCATCAAACTGGAACTGGTAATAATCAAGGTCGGTTTTTGCTTTTTCGCTTTCCGTGATAAGCTGCTGCAGGTTAGCCGTGTTTTTTTTAAATAGCCTGAATTTAAAACGGTAGTCATTTAGCAATTCCTCGTGCCCCGCCACGGCATCGACAACTAGTAACTGAAACTCAGGATCGTTAATTTCGAGCGTCGCATGTTGTGAATGAATGTCGATCAGCTTTTCGCCTAGAGCTTTAAGCGCTGCTAAATTAACCGGCGTGTCGTTTACAAAAGCCCGCGATTTGCCGTCGGCCGATATTTCGCGGCGCAGCATTGTTTCGGGTTCATAATCAAGGTCGTTATCAATAAAAAACTGTTTCAAATGAAAGGCTTCAATCCTGAAGAGCCCTTCGATCACGCATTTTTTTTGTTGATTAAAAAAGTAGCGGCTTTCAGCGCGCTGGCCCAATATCAGCGAAAGCGCGCCCAGTATGATGGACTTACCTGCGCCTGTTTCTCCAGTTAAAATATTTAACCCGTTGCCGAAACTGATTTCAAGGTTATCGATTAATGCGTAATTACTGATAGCGAGCTTTTGAAGCATAAAAAAAGTATCCCGTTTGGAGGATACTAAATTACGGTTTTTTGTGTGTGGTTGGTTATGTTGATTAGTTAATGGTTGACTAATTTGACGCGGAAGATATCTTACCCAATCAAATTCCTAACTAATTATTCCCTTCCGGTTTTACAGGTGCCTCAGGCTTTTCGGGTTTCTCTGATTTTTCGTGTTTCTCCAATTTCTCCAGTTTTTCGACCTTTTCAAGTTTCTCAAGCTTTTCAAGTTTTTCGTCGTTGTTGAAATTGAAATTGTAGTTAAAGTTCATGTTCTTCAATTCTTCCATAGACTTTTTGTACGCTGCTGAACTCATGTAAGCCGTCATTTTGGCAATGGATCTTTTCATATCAGCCATGGCCTTCTTAAACTCGGGATTGTTTTGATAAGCACTCATTTTTTCACTCAGCTTCCGCATGGCGCGCTGCTGCTCTTTAAAGGCAGGGCCGTCAAAAGCTCTTTTTAAACTATCGCCCATTAATTTTAAACGTTGGTTTTGCTCTTTAAATTCAGGCGTCTCAAAATGTGCGCTCATTTGTTCACCCATGCGCTTTAATTGTTCAGTCTGCTCTTTTATTTCAGCGGGTACCTTGCTTTCTAATTCTGCCTGGTATTTTTTATAATTTTCATCTTTCTGGTCCGCGTCGTTATAATAATGGCGGTCGTGCGGAATGCCATATTTCTTTTCCAGTTCCTCGTTCATTCTTTTAAACTCGGGGCTACTGTAATAAGCACCTACTTTTCTACCGGCTTCGCCCATGTTTGCCGATAACGCGTTCAGTTTATCGCTGTTGCCCCAGTTTTTTTGGAATTCACTGCCGGCTTTAGCCATATTTTCCTGCAGCCTTTTTATATCCGGGTTATTATAATAGGCCTGCATTTCTTTGCCTTTTTCTTCCAGTTCGCGCTGGGTAGTTTTAAATGCATCGCTGTGATAATATTTTTCTATCTCTTTTGAGCTGCGTTCAATTTCCCGGTTGATCTCCGCCATCTTTTTATCGATGTTGGCCTGGTTATAGTCTTGCTGCTCCCTTAGTTGTTTTTTGGCAGTATGTGTTTTAGCCAAATGCTTTGACTTCTTAGCCGGGTTTTTATTTGTGGTGTCGCTAAGTAAAGTGGTTAACGCAGGCTTGATCGCTTTTATGGATATTTTCCCTTCTGCGATCTGTGGGTTAAGCAGGGCAATACACCCAATGCTAATGGTTAATATGAGCATGGCGAGCAACGCCGGACGGATGCCCGGATTTGATGTTTTAGTTTTCATGATGCGTTGTATTCTGTTTAGTAAAAAATATTTTTTTCCGGTAGCGGCCAGGGCCATTCTCATGTTGTTTTCGCGTGTTTCTTCGAGCTTCAGCAACGCCCTTGCGTAAACAATAGGGTTGGGTGTAGATTGAATTACCTGATCGTCGCAGCAATTCTCCCTTTCCTCGTTAATGATTTTATTGATCAGTTGAACACATGGGTTGAAGAAAAGCAGTGTCGAAATAATCTGTTGTACCAGGTTCACAGCATAGTCGTTTCGCTTAATATGGGCCAGCTCGTGCAATAAAATGGCCTCTATTTCTTCGGCAGACAGGAAGGTACTCAAGGTAAAGGGCAGAAGAATAATGGGCTTAATGTAACCCACCATGCAGGGGACGTCAACCAATTTGCTTAAGCCAACGGTAACCCTAACATCCATATTCAATGTTTCGGCAAACTGGTTTATCTTCCGCTGTAGCGGGATATCAATGCTCATGGTTTGCTTGATGGTATTGATCCTTCGCCTGCCAAGCAGCAGCCTGCCCGTGTTAAAAAGCAGCCCGAGCAGGTAAATAATAGAGATATAGGGCAGATATTCCTCAATACTATAATAGTAGCGTATACTTTGGTCATTAAACTGCCGGATGCCCTGAGGTAACTCCAGCAGCAGCGGCATTGCCGACAATTTGGACGGCGCCACAGCCAGCCAGTTGTAAATGTGTATTTCGTTAACCAGGGTATAAATAAACCAGCCTGTTATCGCCAGCATGCCGGTTGTGGCAAGCCAGTATTTTTTTGATGCAGATAACTGTGTAGAAAACAAGAGCACCATCCGGAGCGCGAAATAGATAAGCACTCCCTGCCATAATGAATGGATGATGGTTATCCCTAAAACCTGGCTGATGTTATACAATATCGTTTCCATGTTTTTAATTTTTAAAGTTTTTTCTTTTGAACTTCCTGACTTTGCCGACTTTCAAACTAATCTCTATTCTCAACTTCCCGCAAATAACTCTTTATCGCGTCTATCTCATCCTTTGATGCCCGCTGATGGCCCAGTGCCTGTATTACCAGGTCGGCCGTTGAGCCTTTAAATACCGTTGATATAATTTTATCCAGCGCAGTTTGTTGTGCCTGCTCCCGCGTGATCACCGCTTTATACAAGTGCGTTTTTGCAGTGGTATCCCGCTCAACTAATCCCTTATCGTGCATAATCTGCATTAGCTTCAACGTGGTGGTATACCCGGCATCTTTACTTTTCAAAAGCTCCTCGTGCACGTCTCGTACACTGCATTCACCCTTTTTCCAGATGATCTGCAGTATTTCCAGCTCGCTTTCTGTTGGTTTAATTTCCATGATATTCTTTATATACGAATTTGTTCGTACAAACATATACGATGAATTTCGTATATGCAAATTATTTTTTACTTTTTTTAAAAGACGTGTGGGAAAGAGGAATGTTACAGTGGATTTCGGATTTCGAATTTTCCATTTCGGATTTAATATCCGGCAGTATAATTAACCAGTTTTGAATAACCAAGTAACCCAATCATACTCGGCATTCGACATTCTGAACTCCGAATTAACCAAATTCGAAATTAAATCAGCGAAATCATAAAAATCATTTAAATCTGTGATCAGTTCTTCTGTAGCGCCTGATACTTCAAGCCATTAGCAGGGTCAACCTGGCTTAAAATGTTCATAGCCTGCAAGCGCTCCTGCGAATCGGCTTTGTTGAATATGGCCACCAGTTCATCGCTTTTAGCGGTGAAGAAAACAAGAGGAAACATCGCGCCAAGCCGCTGCCGGTCAACCTGTGTAAACTGCGGGAGCAGGGTTGAGATAAACTTTCTTGCCTTGCCGGGATTATCGGCCATTATATCTAAACCTTGCCGGTGATAGTCGTATATCAGGCTGCGTAGGGGCTCATATAATTTGTTATTCAAATTTTCGGACAGCCAGTAACGGTTAACGGTTCCGTCGAAGGCTTTCCAGCCTTTGCTACCACCTGTTTGGGCATTGGTAACTACGTTTTGTGCGGCTAAAAAGTATGGATTTCCCCCATACCGCGAAAACGTATCATAATCCATCCCCACGATTATGTAAGCATAAAATGCCATTATCGAACTTAGGTTGCTTTGAAAGTTCTGATCGGTATAGTCAATGGTTTGCCCTTCGGTATAGGTAAAATCTATATCCTTATCGTTGATATTAATTAAGGTAGTGGTATACGACGAATTGTAAACGGGCCTTGAGGACTGTACCTGCAGCTCGCCGCTGAAATTGCTGCTGCCGTCCCACGAAGTTATATTAAGCACAAAATTGCAGTCGATTCGTTCCTGTGGCAAAATAGCGTCGGCACTCCATTTGCGGCCGTTCAAAAAATCCTTCATCGCCGTTTCAAGCGTTTGGAAAATCCGCTTGTTGGTTGATTGTATTTTTGGAGAAACCACCTGTATACGTGCATTCAAATCTTGCGCTTCCGTTGTGCAGAAAACGATTGAAAACAACGCGATGGACAGGATTATTCTTTTCATCCGTTTATTAATTGGATAATTTTAAAGCAAATATCACGCGCAACTTCTGGCTTGCTTTTAAGGTGGTATGCCGTTTTCTGCAGGTTGGTGTCGATGATGGTTATTTTATTGGTGTCTTTTTTAAAGCCGGCACCTTCGTCATTAAGAGAATTAAGAACGATAAAATCGAGGTTTTTCCGTTGCAGTTTGTCGATAGCGTTTTTCTCTTCATCGTTAGTTTCAAGCGCGAAACCTACCAATATCTGGCCCTTTTTCTTTTGAGCGCCTAACTCACCTAAAATGTCTGTTGTTTTTTTGACGTCAATCGTAAAACTGTCGTTTTGTTTTTTGATCTTCTGCTGGGCTACGTTCACCGGTGTGTAATCAGCCACAGCAGCACTCATGACGCACGCTTTTGAACTTTTAAACTGGGCTAAACACACTTCAAGCATCTCATGGGCCGAAGTGACGTCAATACGTTTCACCGATCGCTGTTTGCTTACCTCACTCGACGGTCCGGCTATTAAAGTAACAATAGCACCCATCGCAGCCAGTTCATCCGCGATGGCAAATCCCATTTTACCTGATGAGTGATTGCCTATAAAACGAACAGGATCTATAGCTTCGTAGGTAGGCCCGGCGGTAACCAGTATCTTTTGCTCAGCTAACGGAAGTTTTTTTTTTACATCAGCCGACAAAAAAGCGACGATCTCCTCCGGTTCCGCCATTCGACCTTCGCCGTTTAGCCCGCTGGCCAATTCACCCGTGCCGGGCGGAATAAGAATGTTACCGAATGACTGCAGTTTGCTGATGTTTTTTTTTGTTGCCGGGTGTTTCCACATGTCGAGGTCCATAGCCGGGGCAAAATACACCGGGCACTTCGCCGAAAGATAAGTTGCAAGCAGCAAATTATCGCACAGTCCGTTTGCCATTTTGGCCAGGGTATTAGCACTGGCGGGAGCTACTATAAAATAGTCGGCCCACAGGCCCAGTTCAACATGATTGTTCCACTCGCCGTTTTCGGGCGTGAAATATTCAACAAGTACCGGTTTTTTTGATAGTGTGGATAGGGTGAGGGGGGTAATAAAATTAGTGGCATCCGGAGTCATCACGACTTGCACATTGGCGCCAGCCTTTATAAACAAGCGTACCAATAATGCTGATTTATAGGCCGCTATGCTGCCGCAAATTCCTAAAATAATATTTTTACCCTGGAGCATTTCGTAAAAATAGCAAAAAAGCAGGATTGCCCTTCGATAAGGTCAAAATTAAAAAGTCAAAATTCAAAAACACCGGCATGAAGCCCAATATTTTTGAATTTTGACTTTAACTTTTGAATTCAAAAAGAACTATTGTTCTTTAGCGGGATTGCGGTAATATACTTTGTCCTCCAAAAATTCCTGAACGGCCACCAATGACGGTTTTGGCATTTTTTCGTAATGCTTTGATATTTCAATTTGCTCACGGTTCTCAAATACCTCTTCCAGGTTATCGTTTGATGAAGCAAATTCCGAAAGCTTTTGATGAAGCTCTTCTTTTACATTGTTCGAGATTTGATTGGCTCGTTTTGACATAATTACAAGCGACTCGTAAATGTTACCGGTTTTTACATCCAACTCGCGCAAATCGCGGGTTACTGTACTGCTTGCCGGTGCAGCGGGCTTATTATTATTGCTCATATCTTTTTTAATTTGGGATTTTTTTGTCGTCATTTCCTTTTTCTGACGGCGGTTGTATTTTCAAAGTGTCTTTTTTCGCAATTTTATTAGCTATCCTTGAGTTGGCCAATGCTTCAGCCAAAATATATTTGGTTTTTACAATTCCCTCTTCACTATCTTTTTTATACTGTTTATCCTCTTTTAAATATTTGCTTCCGGCATATTTGTCAGCAAACTGATTTGAATAAACAATCGTTTGGTTGTAACGCTCTTCCTGGAAATCCTCCCGGCTGTGCAGGGCGTATAAATATTGTGCCTTAACAGTTAAAAATTCAAGCTCTTCAGCATATTTAGTATCCGGGTAATCCCGTAACGTATTATTAAAGGCAATAGTTGCAGCCTGGTAATCACCAATGGTCAAATATAATTTGGCATTCGCGAAAGCTTTTTCTTCAAGTTTATCGCGCAGGTTTTGAATCAGCTTACTGGCTTCAGCTACACGGTCGCTTTTAGGATAAAGGTTAATAAACAGCTGTAATGATTCAATGGCCTTATTTGTGTTCTCCTGGTCGAGCGAATAAATGGGCGAATCCAGGTAAAAGCAATAGCCCCACATAAAGCGGCATTCTTCGGCCCGTGGGCTTGATGGGTAAGTATCGGCAAAGGTTTTAAAATGATACCTGGCCGAAGTATAGTCTTTTAATTTATAATTGGCATAAGCATAGTAGTAATACAAATCTTCAGCTTGTTCCTGGCCGCGGTAGCGTGTAACCAGGCCCTCAAATAAACCTAAAGCTTTCGAATACTCCTTTTTATTATATAGTTTAATAGCTTCGGAATATTTTTTTGCATTATCATTACTTGCCCGAAGTTTTTCATATTTACTTTTACAACTGCCGAGTACTATCATTAATAGAACAAATACGCCGGCTAATAAAGTCAGTTGCTTTTTAAACATTTTGCAAAGATAGGTGAATATTGTAAATCAGTCAATTATTTATTTAATCGGCTAATATATGACGGTTGGCTTGCACGTACTATATATATAGGTATCATTTAACATCTTTTAACAAAGTGGCCAGTTGGCAGTTTGTATTGGGCGGTTTGCAGTTTTAATACCGATGCTAACCGCATACTGCTATTATATATACGTATCGCTAGGCATCTTTTAACAAAGTGGGTTAGTTGCAGTTCGTAGTGGGTAGTTTTCAGTCTTGATATAGGTGCTAAATCGCATACTGTTATTATACTATAATAGGTATCATTAGACATCTTTCAGCAGAGGTAAGTCGGTTTCTGGTTTTTACGCAGCTTCTAACTGCGGGCGACATGCTGCTATATGTAGGTATGTTTTAACAAAAGCGGACAGTTTTCGGTGAGTGTCTTGCCGTTTTTAACGTAATTACCAGCTGCAAACTACACACTGCAAACTTTTTCCGCCTGATTTGCACTGTGTTATAAATACACTATCACTTTTTCGTTGCCAGGATTTGCATAAATCAAAAGAGTACGTACCTTTGCAGCCCGCAAACGAGATAGCGGGATGTTCTCTGAAAAACAAACTGAAAATAAATAAAAAATAAAGTTTGCAGATACAAAAAAGGTTCTTACCTTTGCAGTCCCAAAAGAAAGGGGCGCTGAATAAGCAAATCACCGGGAGCGATTCTTGGGGATAAAAAATTGAAAAGATAACCACTGTAAAAGGTGGTGAAGCTATAAAGTCTGAACCGAGACGGGGAAGGCGACAAGTTCTTATAAAGGATAGATAATCATGTAGCGT
>JACXTT010000698.1_pt1 | contig 57375 bp, 56 predicted proteins | sample 9270951 | NCBI WGS metagenome assembly JACXTT01 (sample SAMN15532306, study PRJNA645909) | rock metagenome | isolation source: weathered quartz diorite | place: Puerto Rico | collected 2017-06-21
AGCCCCGCGCGAGTGAGCCTCGCCGCGCATGGTGCGTCGGCGCACGCGACCCTCGCGTTCGCCCCGGGCGCCACGAAGGCGGCCGCGATGTGGACCGGTTGGGCGCGCAAGGAGCCGGGCGGCGGGCGCTTGATCGACGCGCCCGGGACCGGCGAGCCCCATCCGCGCTCGAGCTGGATCAATCGCGACGGCTTCGTCGCGCTGAGCCTCGACAGCCTGCTCGATCTTCCGGCGCTGCCGGGGTTCCGGCGCTGGGGCAGCGACAGCTTGCCGCCGCGTTTCACCGCGATCGCCGGCGGGGCGCTCATCGGTCGTCGCATCGTGCTCGATCCGGACGGCGGCGGCGAGGACGCGGGCGGCATGGGCAACAGCGGCACGCGCGCCGCGATCTACAACATGGACGTGGCGCAGGCGCTGGCCTCCTTGCTGCGCGCCGCGGGCGCCGAGGTGGGATTCGCGCGTGCCGGCGACGTCGCGGCCTCCGACGTCGAGCGCGTGCGCGCGAGCGAGAGCTTCCGCGCCGACCGCTACCTGCGCATCGGGCATCGTCCCGAGCCCGCGCACGTGGGCTATTACTACGCGAGCGCGGCCGGCAAGACCTGGGGCCAGCACACGGCGGCCTGGCTGGCGCGCCTCGGCGGGGCCGCGCCGCCGGTCCAGGAGGACGCCCAGTACCCGCTCCAGCAGACCTCCTGCACCGCGCTCTACGTGGCGGCCCGCCGCGTCGACGACGACCACGACGAGGCGGCGATGAACGATCCGGGGGCGGTGCGCGCGGAGGCCTACGCGCTCTACCTCGGCCTGCTCGAGGAGTGGACCGGCGCGGGTTCGTGGGCGCTCGACTCGCTCACCGTGCGCGACGCGGACGACCGCCCCGTCCCGGGCGCGCTGGTCACCTTGGGCGGCGCGCTGGTGCTCCAGACCGACGCCCACGGCACGGTCCGGTTCGCGCGCACCGAGGCCGGCCCGATGGCGGTCGAGATCGAGCGCCTGGGGCTGCGATCGCGCGCGCTTCTGTTAGACTCGCAGCACGACATTCGTCTGACCGGACCGCGCGGACGATAGGACCCCCGCCTGCCGCCCTGCCCGGAAGGCAGCCTCGATGGTCCACGGCACGGATGAATATTTCGTCGAGCGGGCGCGCTGTTCACGCCGCTCCTCTCTGATCTCGCTCGCCCTGAGCTTGTTTGGTCTCGGGCTGTTGGCCTTCCCCGCGCCTTCATTGGTGCGGCGCGTCGCCAACGACACGGCGCGCTTCGGCTTCGAGGGCCCCGAGCAGTACGTGCGCCGCATCACGCTCGAGCACCGCGGTCGCACCGCCACGCTCTCCGACGTCGGCCAGCTCGCCCTGGCCGCCTCGGCGCGCAAGGGCGGAGCCAACGGAGCGGAGCGCGCTCGGGTGGGGCAGCCGCGGCCGCGCGCCAAGCTCGACGGCACCGGCGAGAACGAAGAAGACCTGGCGGCGATGCGCTCGGTGTCGCGTATCGCCGGCGTGCCGGTATTCCAGTCCGAGGAGCTGGTGATCGAGCGCCTGATCAAGCCCGAGTATCCGCCCGACCTCCTGGCCCGCAACATCGAAGGCAAGGTCACGGTCCAGGCGCTGGTCGACACGATCGGCAACGTGGTCGAAGTCCAGCTGGTGACCAGCACCGGCGAGCCGCTGTTCGAGAAGGCGGCCGAGGAAGCGGTGTGGCTGTGCCGCTTCCGGCCCTTCCGCCCTGCCGGCGAGACCAGCGAGGTCTACGCCGTGTTCCACTTCCGGTTCCGTATCTACTAGCCGGGCTTGGGGCTCGCCACCGACGGCCTCCAGAAGGGCGCCGCGCGTGCCGAAAACGAGACGAGCCGGCCGCTTGGGAGCCGGCCCTTTCTCCTCCTAGACTCACCCGCCATGCGCCTGTCGGTCGTGGTTCCGGCCTACAACGAGGAAGAGCGGCTCGAGCCCATGCTGCGCGCTTACGCCAGCGCGCTCCGCGCCGACGACGAGCTGATCGTCCTCGTCAACGGATCGACCGACCACACCGCCGAGGTGGCGCGACAGGTCGCGCAGGATCACCGCTCGATCCAGGTGATCGAGATTCCCGACAAGATCGGCAAAGGCGGCGCCGTGCGCGCCGGGTTCGCGCGCGCCACCGGCACGCTGGTCGGGTTCGCCGACGCCGATCTCGCCACGCCGCCGGCCGAGTTCATGCGCCTGGTCGACGCCACCGCGACGGCGGACGGCGCCATCGCCTCGCGCTGGGCGCCGGGCGCCAAGGTCTACGGCCGCACCTGGCTGCGCACCGTGGCCAGTCATTGGTTCGCGGGCTGCGTGCACGTGTTGTTCGGCCTGCCCTTCCACGACACCCAGTGCGGCGCCAAGGTCTTCCACCGCCGCTTCCTCCCCACCTACCTCGCGACCTCGACCGTCACCGACTTGGCGTTCGACGTCGAGCTGCTGTTGATCCTGCACCGCGCCGGGGCGCGCGTCGTCGAGGTGCCTTCGGTGTGGACCGCGGTGCCGGGCTCCTCGACTCTGGCTTCGCCGCTCGGACTGGCGCTGAATGGCTGGCGCATGCTGCAGTCGCTGATCCGCCTCAAGCGCGGCGCGCGCCGCTGGGTGTTCGCTCCGGTTCCGCGGTGAAGCGGATCGCCCCTTTCCTGCCGGCGCTGCTGTTCGTGGCCGGCCTCGCGCTCGACCTGCCGCGACTCGCCACGCCCGAGCGCTACATCTTCGACGAGGTCTATCACGCCTACACCGCGGGCCAGTACGTGGCCGGCAACCACGACGCCTACATGTGGAACACGCGCGCGCCGGCCAAGGGCGTGGCCTACATGTGGAATCATCCCCCGCTCGGTGTCCACCTGATCTCGATCGGCATCCGGCTGTGGGGCGATCGCTCCTTCGGCTGGCGGTTCATGAGCGCGCTGTTCGGAGCGCTGGGCCTGGTGATCGCCTATCGACTCGGGCTGGCGCTGACCGGCGAGATCGGCGTCGCGGTGCTGGCGGCCTTCCTGTTGTGGATGGACGGCCTCTACTTCGTTCAGTCGCGGACCGGAATGCTGGACGTATTCGGGGTCGACTTCATGATGCTGGCCCTGCTGTGCTTCCACCGCTACTGGACCACGCCGCCCGCGCGCTCGGGATCGTGGCTGCCGCGCATCGGCGTGTTCCTGGGTCTGGCCGTGGCCACCAAGTGGAACGCCGCATACGCCTCCGGTCTGATCGGGCTCGCGGCGCTGGCGCGCGCCCTGGCGCTCGCGCGTCGCCACGACGGCGGCATCGCGGCCGCGGCGCGGCACGTGGCGTGGATCGCGGCCGGATTGATCCTGATTCCGGCCGCCATCTACATGATGGCCTACGTTCCGTTCTTCCTCACGGGTCATCGGCTTCACGACTTCGTCGAGCTCCAGCGTCAGATCTACATCTATCACTCGACGCTGACCGCGACCCATGCCTACCAGTCGCGATGGTGGCAGTGGCCGCTCGTGATCCGACCGGTGTGGTACCACGTCACCTATCTGGCCACCGGGGTCGCCAACGTCTACGCCCAGGCCAATCCGATCCTCCATTGGGCGCTGCTCCCGGCAGTGCTGTGGGCCATGGCGTGGTGGGCGCAGCGCGGCGATCCCGCGCTGCTCACGATGGCGATCGGGTTCTTCGGCCAGTGGCTGCCGTGGGCCCTGGTGTCGCGCATCGCCTTCGAGTACCACTGGCTGCCGGTCGTGCCGTTCGGCTGCGTGGCGCTGGCCCTGGCCTTGACTCGCCTGGCGCGCGGGCCGCGCGCGGTGCGCTGGGTGCCGTGGGCCTACGTCGCGGTGGTGGTGGCGGCGTTCGTGTTCTTCTACCCGATCTACGCCTGCGTGCCGCTCACGCCGCGGGAGTTCACCTGGCGCCTGTGGCTGCCGACCTGGCGTTAGCGCTCGAATCGGCGCGCACGCCGCGCACCTGGAACACGGCATAGGGAGGCCGATCGACGATGCGCGGAAAACGCGCCGCGAATCCAGCCTCGTCGGGGTGGAAGTTCTCGCGCTCCCAGGGCCCGATCACCACGTCGTCGATGCCGTAGCCGGCGAGGGTCCGCTCCCAACCCGGCGCCAGAGCGTAGATCGCGCGCACGTCGCGCTCGCGGGACGTTCCGTCGATGCCGGTGCTCCACAGGTCGCCCGGATACCCCATCACCACGCGGCGACCGGCCAGCACCGGAACCGGATGGTTGTGCTGCAGCCCAGTCAGGATCAAGGCGTGCGGAGGCGTCGCCCGCCTCACCGCTTCGGCGACCTGGACTTCGTTGGTCGTGAGCAGCAAGTGGCGATCGCGACCCAGCATCTGGTTCAGGTTCGAGAGCGCGCCCGACGACACCAGCGAGAGCACGACGACTCCGAGCAGAGCGCGCGTCGCGAAGCCGCTCGACCGCCACAGCCGCACCAGCGTGGCGGCCACCAGGATCGAGCTGGCCAGATACCAGTAGATGAGGATCTTGGTGTTGTCCCAGTCCCACGGCTGGAACAGCATCAGGTTGGCGATCACGAAGATCGCCATGAAGGGCCACAGGAAGCGCCGGCCGGGCCTCGGCAGGACCTCCGGATCGAAGAGCGCCCACAGCAGCAAGGGCGCGAAGGCGCCCAGGTTCTTGAGCCAGAAGAACCACCACGGGTCGGGCGCGGCGATCCAGCCCACTTGCGGACGGATGAAGCTCAGCGCCCCACCGCCGCGCTCGAGCAGGAAGACCGGTAGCGCCAGCGCGGCCCACAGCGCGAAGAACAACAGCCAGCCTCGCCGCGGGAAGGTCAGGAACAGGAACGGCGTCAGCAGCGCCAGCGCCAGCATCGCGCCCAGGTTGGCGAACGGCATCACACCGGCGGCGAGGCCGGCGATCGCGAAGTCGGACCAGCGCCCTTCACGGACGCCGTCCCACAGCAGGCTGAGCGCGAGCATGGCGAGCGGCAATCCGTAGAGCACGGGTCGCTGCGGCACCAGGTAGGCGAAGATCGTGTCGAGCCAGCGGAAGTTGCCGTCCCACTGCGCGGTCGCATCCCACGGCCCCGACCAGAAGGCCTCCGCGGGTTGCGCGGCGGCCAGGGCATGGCGCAACGTCAGCAGCCATCCCAGCCCGCCGCCCACCATGAACAAGACCAGCGCCAGCGCCGCCATCGAAGCGTCCCGCGTCAGACGGCGCGCGAAGCCGAACACGGCCAGCGTGGTCAGGGTCAGGAAGACGACGCTATGGAGCGGCATCGCGCGCACCGGCGAGAGCCCGAGACGGATCATCGCGGCCACCGTCAGCGACGACAGCCAGTGGTAGGCGTGCGGGCGCCCCGCAAAACGCGGATGCAGGGGCGGGAAGTTGTCGGCGAAGGCGAAGCAGGTGGCGTCGCTCAAGTGATGGGCCCAGTCGCCCCACACGTGGACGTGGCCCGCCTCGAGGCCGTGCGAGTCGAGGGTGAGCAGAGTGGAGCCGAGCAGGATCCAGCGCAGGCCGAACGCGGCCAGCACCAGCGCCGCTCCGAGGCCGATCGCCATCCGCGGATCGGGCCGCTCGGGCGGCCGCCGGGTCGCGCCCCGCCGGATCAGAAGTCCGAGTCCGGCCGCCAGCACGGCGACTGCGGCGATCACGATCGCGTTCAGCCCGAAGACGATGGCCGCCGGCACCAGGGCGATCGAGCCCACGACCACGCCCAGCACCGAGCCGTAGGTGAAGGACTCCAGTCGACCCAGGCGGGTCCAGCGCCGTAGGGCCGCGACGCCCGGCAGCGCCATGGCGGCCAGCATCGTCATCCCGGCCAGGAAGGGCAGCGCGTCCTCCAGGGTCGAGCCTCCGCGTTCGATCGGCGCGGGCTAGAGCTGGAACTTGCCGAAGTCTTCCGGGTTCAGCCGTTCGAGGTAACGCCGCAGCTGCTCGGCCTTCTCGTCTTCGCTCAGCTCGCGCGGCGGCTCCTCCGCGCTCTCGGCCGGCTCTTCGCGCGGCGGCGGCTGCAGCAGCTCCTCGTTCACGAAGATCGGGGCCTTGCTGCGTAGCGCGAGCGCGATCGAGTCCGAGGGTCGGGCGTCGATCGAGAGCACCTCGCCCTCGCGCTCGACGAAGATCGAGGCGTAGAAGGTGTTCTCGCGCAGGTCGGCGATCACGACCCGCGTCACCTTGGCCTTGAGGCCCTCGATGACGATGTGGATCAGGTCGTGCGTGAGCGGGCGCGGGAAGGCCTCCTCCGACAGGATGCGCCGAATCGCCTGCGCCTCGCCCGAGCCGATCCAGATCGGGAGGATGCGCTCGCCTTCGCTCTCGCGCAGAATGACGATGTTCTGCTGAGTCTTGTGCTCGAGGATCAGCCCGTTGACGCGAGCTTCGACGGTCTTCACGGTTTGTGCGTCGACCCCGTGACGGCTTTCGCCGAATCGCTCGCGAGATTCATGAACCCCGGGGCGGTCTCGCTGCGCATGTGCTCGACCATCCACTTGGCGGACGCGGCGAGCTCCGACTTGGGGTAGCGCTGCAGCAGTGTCTTGAACGACTTCTCGGCCGCGTCGTAGTCCTTGAGCTCCTCGGACTGGATGAAGCCGATCATGAACTGCGCCTGCGGGCTGACGTCGCTGTCGGGGTACTGCGCCAGCACCTTGCCGTAGGCGTCGAGCCGCTCCTGCGCCGCCCCCGCGGCCTGGGCTTCGTTGAACAGGTCGCGCGCGCTCTTCTTCATGGCCACGTACTTCTGGACCGCGGCCGAGTCGACGTGGACGCCGAGCGTGCTCTTCATCTCTGCGTACTTCTGGTTGTAGAAGTCCTGGGAGCGCTTGGAGCTGAGCTGGCGGATGATGCCGCTGCGCGCCTGATCGAAGGGCCGCGTGCCCTCGGGCGTCACCGATTCCACCCGCACCACGTGCCAGCCACGGTCGGTCTTGAAGGGCCCGCCGACCTTGCCCGCCGCGACTGTGAAGGCCGAATCGGCCAGCGCGGGCTGACGGCCCAGCTGTCCGAACAGACCCTCGTGTGTCACCGGCCCAAGCAGCCCGCCGTGCGCACGCGTCAGCGTGTCGGCTGAGTACTTGGCGGCCAGCTTGCTCCAATCCTGGGTCTTCGCCCATTGGCGAATGCGCTTGCCCTCGGCCTCGGTCTTCACCTGGATGTGGCTGATGGTGATCGAAGCCGGCGTGCGGTACTCGGACTGGTGCTGGTCGTAGTAGGCGCGCGCCTCGGAGTCGCTCGGCGGCGCGTTCTCGGCCATCACCTCGTTGATCAGCGTGCGGATCAGGAGATCGCGCCGCGACTGCTCGACCTGCCGCTGCACGTCGGGGCGACGCTCGACTCCCTTCTTGATCGCCGCCATCAGCCACACCTTCTCCTCGACCAGCCGATCGACCAGGCGCTGCCGTCCTTCGGGAGTCGTGAACTGCGGTCGCACGTGCTCGGGCAGCTCATCGAGTCGCCGTTGGACCTGGCCGGTGGTGATGGTTTCGCTGCCGATCCGGACCAACACGCTGTCGGCGCCGTGGGTGGCGCGCGGGCGATGCGCGGTGGAGCGACCGGGCGTCGCGCCGATCAGGCAGGGGACGACGGCGAGCAGAATCCAGGGCGCGAGACGAACCGGCTTCATGCCCGCACCACCCACACTTTGATGTCCGCGGCGACCTCGCCCAGGAAGCGCACCTTCACGTCGTAACGACCGAGCTGCTTGATGTGCTCCTCGGGCATCTCGATGCACCGCTTCTCGATCGGGTGGCCGGCCTTGGCCAGCGCGTCCGACACGTCGGTCGAGGTCACGGAGCCGAACAGCGTGTCTTCTTCGTTGGCTTGGGCCGCGATGTTCACCTCGAGCCCCTCCAGCTTGGCCGCCTGGGCGCGCGCCTCGGTGAGCTGCTTCTGGAGCTGGATTTCCTTCTGCCGCGCCAACTCGTGATAGAGGTTGGCGGCGCGCGAGCGGGACTCGATCGCGAGCTTGCGCGGGAGGAGGTAATTGCGCGCGTAGCCCGGCTTCACGTTCACGGTCGCGCCGCGAGCGCCCAGGCCTTCGAGATCTTCGAGCAAGATCACCTGCATGCCGTTCTCCTAGGAAACGTCACCGTCGGGAACCGCCTCCAGACGGCGATAGTCGAGCCAGACGTCGCTGAGGCCGACGCAGAGCGTGGTCAGGATGAACACCGGAAACGCCATGATGAACACGAAGAGCAACGTGAGGCTGATGATCGAGGGTGGGACGCCACGCAAGAGCAGCAGGGATTCTACGACCGCGATACCCTGCACACAATAACCGAGCCCCGGCACGATCATCAGCGTGGCCGCGGTCGGCGTCCACGGCTTGAGGTCGGCGAGCGCCAGGGCCAATCCGATCAGGAACAGCCAGATCGCGCCGTCCGGAAGTCGCCACTCGACGAAGCGCGGTCGCGACAGATCCGGCCAGTGCACCCGATCCGCCACCTGCGCGGCCACGACCCGGCCCGCGCCCACCAATAAAGTCATCCACATGAACAAGGCGCTGGGCAGCAGCACGCGCAGCCACGGCGCGCGCAGCTCGCCGCTCTGCTGCAGGTAGCGCTCGAAGTCACGCAGCCGCTCACCCTGGTAGCCGAGGTGCTTGACCGTGTCGATCATGCTCGGCTCGCTGCTGCGGAACAGGCGATCGAGGCCGCTCACCAGATCGGGGTAGGTGACCGTCCATGGCAGGCCCGCGGCCAAGAGCAGCAACGGGAGCATCATCCAAGCGCGCTGGCCGGCCTCGGGCCCACCGCCTTCCTCGCGCAGCCCCATCCAGCATCCGGTGAGGCCGGCGACCGGAATCCACCAGGTCCAGGCCGCGAACGGCCCGGCGATCAACAGCACGCCGGTCATCAGCCCGACCGGAACCAGGACGCCCCACGGCCCCCAACGCCAGCACAGCAGCAGGCCGAGCGCGACAGCGGCGGGAACCGCGAGCCACAGCGATCCCCATGGCAGCGGGGAGCCGGCCGCGCCCATCGCCAGGGCGGCGACCAGCAGCCAGGTTCGAAGCACGCGCGGACCCCGGTCTCAGCGATAGAGGTCGCTGGTGAAGGGCAGCAGCGCCAACACGCGCGCGCGCTTCACCGCCGTGGTGATCTGCTTCTGGTGGCGCGCGCACGTCCCAGACACGCGGCGCGGCACGATCTTCCCGCGATCGGTGATGAAGCGGCCGAGTCGCTTCTCGTCCTTGTAGTCGACGAAGCCGACCTTCTCGAGACACAGCTTGCAGTACTTCTTCTTCAGCCCTTTGCTCTCACGATCTCTCGCCATGTTTCCTCGTTCTCCCTTTGGGGACCGCGGCGGGAGCCGCCGCCGTCCCATGCTGCTCCGCGGGGTCTTCGGGGCGCCGCTCCAGGAAGTGCACGTTGTCCGCCTGCACCTCGAGGCGGTTGCGCTTCTCCCCTTGCGGCGTCTGCCACTCCCGCAATTGCAGCCGGCCCTCGACCAGCACCGGACTGCCTTTCTTCAGATACTCGCCGCACACTTCGGCCAGACGCTGGTAGGTGTTGATGGTCACGAAGCCGGTGCTTTCGCCGACCTGGCCCGAGCGGGTGCGAAAGCGTCGATGGAACGCGATGTCGAAACGCGTCACCGCGGTGCCGTCGGCGCCGTAGCGTCGATCGGGGTCGCGGGTCAGCCTCCCGGCTAGGACCAGCCGATTGATCTCGGGCAGTCGCAGATCGGTCACCGAGCGCCTCTCGATCGCGACGCTATTCGTCGCCCGCCTCTTCGGCGGCGGCCAGCGCCTCGGCGTCGACCTTGGGCTGCGACAGTTCGGGCGGAACGTGGACCACCGACAGGACTCGCATCACGGACTCGTTGAGGCGCAGGCGGCGCTCCAGCTCCTTGATCTGCGGACCCTCGCCCTGATGGATGACCAGCGTGTAGATCCCGTCGCGCTTCTTGCCGATCTCGTAGGCCAGCCGCCGCTTGCCCCAGCGCTGCACCTCGATCACCTCGCCGCCCAGGTCCTTGATCCATTGCGAGGCGCGCTCGACTTCTTCGTTGACCCGCGCCTCGTCGAGGCCAGGCTCCAGGATGAACGTGGTTTCGTATTTGGTCACGATTCGGGAACCTCCTTACCGACCCGGCGATTGAATCGATTCATCGCCCGTTCGATGCCTTCGCTCGCCCAGGATTCGACGGCGTCCGCCGCCAGCTGGACGACACTCTGAATCATCGGCTCCTCCTCCGAGCCGAACGCTTCCAACACGTGCTCCTTCAAATCGGCCGTGCTCGCCGGCGCTCCCACGCCGACCCGCAGCCGCGCGAAGTCGCGGTGGCCGAGCGCCGCCTCGAGGCTCACGAGCCCGCGATGGCCTCCACTCGATCCGCTCGGCTTCAGCCGCAGGCTGCCGACCGGCAGATAGACGTCGTCCGACAGCACCAGCAACGCGTGCGGAGGTTCTCCGCCCTCGGCGGCGATCCACCGCGCCAGCGCCTCGCCCGACCGATTCATGAAGGTCAGCGGGCGCATCACGACGACTGCCTCGTTCCCGATACGGCCGCGTCGAGCCACGTACGTCGGTGGCGACGAGACGTCCTCGCCGAACCGCCACCGCCGCGCCAGCTCGTCGAGCACGCGCCAGGCGACGTTGTGCCGTGTCGCGGCGTAGCGCGCACCCGGATTGCCGAGACCGATGACCAGGCGCACGGACGACTACTTCTTTCCTTTCTCCTTCTCTTTGTCCTTCTCTTTGTCCTTCTCCTCGCTCTCGGCCGCGCCTTCGTCTTCCTTCTTGCCCTTGGCGATCACCTCGGGCTCGGTGGCGACGGCACCCTCGGCCGGGACCTCCTCGGCCGGCTTCTCTTCCATCACGGTCGGCGGCACCACCGTGGCGATGGTCGAATCGGCGTCGGTGAGGATCGTGACGTTGGGCACGACCAAGTCGCGGACGTGCACCGAGTCGCCGATGTTGAGCGCCGAGACGTCGGCGTCGATCGAGGCCGGAATCGCGGTCGGCAGGCAGCGCACCTCGACCTCGCGCAGGATGTGCTCGAGGATCCCGCCCGCATCCTTGACTCCGATCGGCAGGCCGGTGAGGTGCACGTTGACCTTGACCTCGATGGTCTCGGTCAGCGAGATGTGCTGGAAGTCGAGGTGCAGGATGTCGTGGGTGACCGGGTCGTACTGGACGTCGCGGATCAGCGCGGTGAACTCCTTGGAGTCGACCGACAGGTTCACGATCGGATTGCCGCCCTTGTGGCCGCGCAGCGCGAGATCGAAGTCCCGCGCGCCGATCGTCACCGAGACCGGCGTCTCGCCGTGCCCATAGAGCACCGCCGGAATCTGTCCGGCGCGCCGCGTGGTGCGCGCCCCACCCTTCCCCAGCCGTTCGCGGCGTTGTCCGCTCAAGGCAATGACCGCCATGGGTTCCTCCTTCCGACCGGCGACGCGCCGGTCGTCGTTCTCAAACGAACAACGAGCTGAGCGAGCGCTCCTCGTGGATGCGCTGCACCGCTTCGCCCAACAAACCGTCCACTGACAGCTCGACGATGTTCTTCGGCAGCCCCATCTGGGTGTGATCGAGGGTGTCGGTCACCGCCAGCTCCTTGATCGGCGAGCCCGCGACACGTTCGAAGGCGTCGGGGCAGAACACGCCATGGGTGATGCCGGCATAGATCTCGCGGGCGCCTTTGGCGCGTAGCGCCGCCGCGGCCTGGGTCAGGGTGCGACCGGTGGTGATGACGTCGTCGAACATGACGATGTTCTTGTCTTCCACGTCGCCGATGATGTTCATCACCTCGACCGCGTCGGCTCGGGGACGCCGCTTGTCGACCAGCGCCAGGTCGGCACCCAGGCGCTTGGCGTAGGCGCGCGCCATCTTGACGCTGCCGATGTCGGGCGCCACCACCATGAGATCCGGCACCTTCTTGGCCGCGAAGTACTCGATCAGCACCGGAGCGGCGTAGAGATGGTCGAAGGGGATGTCGAAGAAGCCCTGGATCTGGGCGCTGTGGAGATCCATGGTCAGGGCGCGATCCGCCCCCGCCACCGTGATGAGGTTGGCCACCAGCTTGGCGGTGATGGGCGCGCGCGGCTGGTCCTTGCGATCCTGGCGCGCGTACCCGAAGTAGGGCAGCACGGCCGTCACCCGGCGCGCCGAGGCCCGCTTGGCGGCGTCGAGCATCACCAGCAGCTCCATCAGGTGGTCGGCGGGGGCGCCGGTGGCTTGCACGATGAACACGTCGCTGCCGCGGATGTTCTCGTTGAATCGTACCGAGACTTCGCCGTCCTCGAATCGAGTCACCGCCACGTCGCCGAGGGGCACGCGGAGGTTGTCGCAGATCGCCTGCGCCAGCCTGAGGCTGGCGTTCCCCGCGAAGATGCGAACCGGATCCAAGCCTGAGCCTCCTTGAGTCGCAGCGCGCGGTCAGGCGCGGCTCGACCCGCGAGCGATGCCGGCCTTCGGCCGACGCCGAGATCCAGCGCTCGATCCCTCTCCGCCAGGGTTGGCTGGGGCGGGAGGATTCGAACCTCCGGATGCGAGATCCAAAGTCTCGTGCCTTACCGCTTGGCCACGCCCCACCAACGAACGGGGTTTCCGTCACGGTCCGTCCCCACGGGGCCATCGGCCCTAGGGGGCGGGGTGCTGGCTACTGGCCAGAGAAGAACTGCCAGGAGAAAAGCCGAGGGAATGTACTCGCGAGCGGGGGTCGAGTCAACGGCCCTGAAGCAGGGTGCTCCGCTCAGGCCGCCTTCAGCCCGCGCTGCTTCTGCGCGTACATCGACTGGTCGGCTTGGCGCACCAGGGCCTCGAAGTCGCAGGCGCCCGGGCCTTGCCAGCTGGCGCGTCCGACGCTGACGGACAACCGGTAGGGTCGGTGGCCGCGCGCATTGTGCCCGCCCAGCACGCCGTAGAGGCGCGCGATGGCGATCTCCACCGCGCCGGCCGTGGTCTCGGTCAACAGCGCGCAGAATTCGTCGCCGCCCACGCGCGCCAAGACGTCCGATTTGCGGAAGGTCTCGATCAGGATCTGCGCCAGCTCCTGGATCGCCTGATCGCCGGCCGCGTGACCGAAGCGATCGTTGACGTGCTTCATGTCGTCGAGATCGACGAACAGCACGACGACCTCGCCCTGCTTGCGCTCCGCGATGCGCGCGTACTGCTCGCCGAGCGTCAGCAGTCCGCGGCGATTGTAGAGCCCCGTCAGCTCGTCCTTGAGCGCGAGATCGCGCAGCTCGGCCAGCAGGCGCTGACGTTCGATGGCGTAGCGCAAGGCGCGCTGCACCAACTCGGGATAGAGCGCGTCGCGGGGAACGAAATCCTGGGCGCCCAGATTGACGGCCTGGAGCGCGAGCGCTTCGTCGCTCTGCCCGGTGATCACCACGATCGGAAGCGCGGGATGAGGCGTGCGCAGGCGCAGGAATGCTTCGAGCCCTACGGCATCCTTCAGGTGGAGGTCGACCAGCGCCACGTCGAAGCCCTCGCTCGCGCGGGCCAGAGCATCCTCGATGCACTCGGACCGCACGATCGTGTGGCGCGCGCCCGGGGCGCGCAGCGCCGACTCGACGCGCTGCGCGTCGTCATCGTTTCCTTCCACTAGAAGGACACGGATCGCGCCATCGAGCATCGAGACCTCGCCGGGTTTCGCGACGGAGCCGAGGGAAGAGAAAGGGGCCGCGCTCCTTACGAGAGCGAGTATCGGCGAGCTTCGAGGCGAGCTTGAGACGTGCTCGCGCGCCGGAGGCTGAAGTCTGAAATCTGGAAACGAGGGGGAGGCGCCTAGCGATGGTCCCGGTGATCCGCGGAACGAGAAGTAGCGACCGTGCCCTGGTTGGCCAGCTCGCGCTGATACTCGGCCATCACCGTATCGGTGAGGTACTTCCGCGTCGCGTCGTTGATGGGGTGCGCCAGATCCTGGTGCTGGCCGTCGGGACGCTTTCGGCTCGGCATCGCGACGAACAGGCCCGTGTTCCCGTGAATGATCTTCAAGCCGCGAATGACGAAAGAGTCGTTGAGCGTGATGCTCACGAACGCTTTCAGCTTTTCGTCGTCGCGGAGGGAGACGCGGACCTCAGTGATCTCAACCATGAGATTTCACCTCCGGCCATCCCTGCTGGCGCCCGGAACGCCGCGCCCGGGTGGTTCCGCAAAGGGGAGCTTTCAATCTCGGTCGACCACGACCCTCAAGCTCTTTCGCGTGGACTTCACTGCATAGAGTCGCTCGCTGCCTACGAAGCGCGCGACCACGGAAGATACGCTCACACCCGATCTGAGGATCCCAAACACTGCCGAGCCACTCCCGGTCATCCTTGGACTCGACAGCCCCGCGTCCATCAAGCGCGACACCAGCGAATCGAAATCTTTCTTCCTATTTCCCAACACACTTTCGAACGAGTTTCCGAGCTGCAGACAACGAATCGCCGTTACTTCATCGCGCCCAAGACTTTGAGCCGATCTTAGATTGGCCCCCCACCCTGTCAAGCCATATTTGGTTTGATCGATCCGACGATACGCTGCGGCCGTGGAGACGCGCCACGATGGAACCGCGATCAAGGCTCTGAAAGGGCGCGCCAGCCGCGTCTTTCGCATTTTCTCCCCGCGCCCGGTGGCGATCACGGTCCCGCCACGACAGACGAACGGCACGTCCGATCCCAAATGCGTCGCCAGGTCGTCGCGGAATCCAGCATCGAGACGCGATCCTGACAAACGCTCCAGACCGACGAGCGCGGCCGCGGCGTCGCTGCTCCCCCCACCCAGCCCGGCACCCGCGGGGATCCGTTTCACCAGCTCGAACGAGGCGCCCCCACGCAGGCCGACCGCGTCCCGAAACAGCCGCGCGGCCCGCAGCACCAGATTGTCGGGTCCCGAGGTGACGCGCTCGCGACGCGTCGTTCCCTGGAGCGCGGTCTCCTCCCACCGTACCTTCAAGCGAAACCCGTCGCGGCGCGGGCGCAAGCGCAGCGTGTCGGCGAGGCTGATCGACTGGAAGACCGTGGCGATCTCGTGGAAGCCGTCGCGACGTTTGGGGCCGACCGCCAACCCGAGGTTGAGCTTGGCGCCCGCCTCGATCACGACGGCCCGGACACCCGAGCGGCGCCTGGTCCCGAGTCGGCTCAACCGCGCCCGTAGAGGATGATCAGGACCGTCCCCAGATAGCCCAGCACGCAGATCCCCAGCGGCCGGTCGGTGATCAGGACCTGCGAAGGGTCCTCGGTCCGATCCGAGACCCCGACCAGGTAGAGGTAACGAAAGATCCCGTACGCAACGAAGGGCACGGTGTAGAGCAGCGCCTCGGTTCCGAACTTGGCCACGGTGCCGGGCCAGATCGTGTAGAGCGCGTAGCCCATCAGGCTCGCGGCCGCCGACACCATGAGCAATCCGTCGAGCAGCTCGGGCGTGTAGGCCTCCAGGACCGCACGCTGTCGCGAGGCCTGCCCCCCGGCGCTGGCCAGCTCGCGCCGCCGCTTGGAGAGCGCCAGGAACAGCGCACCGAAGAAGGTGCACACCAGCAGCCAGGGCGAGAGCTCGGTGCCGGGCGCGACCGGAAGGAGGAGTTCGACCCCTGCGATGGCGCGCATCACGAAACCAATCGAGATCACGAAGACGTCGAGCAGGACTTGGCGCTTGAGGAACCCGGTGTAGGCGAGGTTGAGAACCAGGTAACTGGCCAGCACCTCGACGAACCCGGGACCCAGCCGCCACGCCAGCAACGCTCCCAGCGCCGCGACGACCGGCGCCGCCACGCGCGCCACGCCGATCGGGAGCCGACCCGAAGCGATGGCGCGCAGCCGCTTGCGGGGGTGGAGACGATCGGCCTCGATGTCGCGCAGGTCGTTCCACAGATAACTCGCGCTCGCCACGAACGAGAAGGCGAAGAACCCCTCCACCGCGCGCAGCACCAGCGACAGGTCGCCGATTTGGCGCGAGAACAACACCCCGGCGAAGACCAGGAGGTTCTTGGTCCACTGGCGCGGGCGCAGCGCCTCGATCAGGGCTGCGATCACCGGCGGCGTCCCTTGGCGCCCGAACCGCCCGGGAACAACGCGCGCTCGACCACTTGACACAACGCGTGACCCATGGCGATGTGCCCTTCCTGGATGCGCGGGGTGAGCGCGTGCGGCGTCACCAGGGCGTGGTCGCAGAGCGCGGCGAAGCGCTGGCCCTTGAGACCGGTGAACCCGATCACGACCATGCCCAGCGCGTGCGCGGTCTCGACCGCGCGCAGGACGTTGCGCGACTGGCCGCTGGTGGTGAGTGCCACCAGCACGTCGCCCGGCGCTCCCAGGCCTTCGAGCTGGCGCGAGAACGCCACGTCGAAGCCGTAGTCGTTGCCGATCGAGGTCAGGCTCGAGGTGTTGGTGGTGAGCGCGACCGCCGGAAGCCCGGGGCGATCGATCAGGTAGCGGCCGGCGAACTCGCAGGCCAGGTGCTGGGCATCGGCGGCGCTTCCGCCGTTGCCGCAGAAGTACACGGTGCCGCCGCCCTCGAAGCAGGCAATCACTGCCTCGGCAGCCGCGGCCACCGCCCGCCAAGTGCGCTCGACGCGGGCCATGCTGCGGCCGGCGTCGCGCAGGACGGCGCGCGTGGCGCGCTCGACAGGGCCGAGGCTCTTCTGTGTTGTCCTCATGTCTGCCTCACCTCGATCTCAAGGAGCCGAATTCTCGGTAAGAACCTCGTCGAGAAACCTGTCGGCTGAACTCTTCCAATCCGGCATGTTCCATCCCGTCGCCTCTTGGAATCGTCTATTGCTCAGTAAGGAGTACTTCGGTCGCGGTGCGCGTGCCCCAAATGTCTCCGAATCGATCGCTTCTACTTCAACGTGCACGCCGACGCGACGAACAATACGGGTTGCGAAGTCGTGCCATGTGCACTCACCCATGGCCGTGCAGTGGTAGGTACCAATGGACTCAGAAGCAACGAGTCGCAGAAGGCCTTCACAGAGATCAAGGGTCCAAGTAGGGGCACCTCGTTGATCGTTAACAACCCGCAATGGCGCGCCGAGGCGGATCCGGTTCAAGATCGTTTTTGGAAAACAATGACCCATGCGCCCGTAGAGCCACGAAGTTCGGACAATTAGATGGCGAGGGTTAGCCTTACGAACCTCAAGCTCCCCCTGAAGCTTCGACTTGCCGTACACAGAGAGTGGCCTCGTGGGATCTCCTTCTGAGTAGGGCCGTCGACTCTCTCCGTCAAAGACGTAGTCAGTTGAGATGTAAACGATGCCAGCTTCCACCTCGGCAGCTACCTGAGCCACGTTGGCGGCACCAAGCGCATTCACTTCAAAAGCAAACTCGGGCTTGGACTCGCAATCGTCGACCCGAGCGAACGCAGCTAGGTGGAAAACCCAATCAGGTTGAAAGGGAACAATGCTGTCGCGGACATCGTCGAGCCATCGGATGTCGGGTGCCGTGCTGCCTGTGGGCACCACATCATGTCCCAAAGATTCCAGGGTCAGCACTAGGTCTGCCCCGAGCAAACCGTCCGCCCCGGTCACGGCCATCCTCACGCCAGCTCCACCCGGCTCGAGTCGCCGACCATCAGTCGATGCGCGCGCGGCCGCGCCTCGCTGGCGGTGATGACCACCTCACGGCCGATCAGGCTCGACTCGATCCGCACCGGGACCGCGATCAGGCGGCTCTTCTCGAGCACGATCGAGTGCTCGATCTCGCAGCCGCGCAGCTCGACGCCCGGGCCGAGCGACGTGAAGGGGCCGACGTAGGCATCGGAGACCCGGGCGCCCTCGCCGATCGCCAGCGGGCCGCGCAGGCGCGAGCGCTCGACCGTCGCGCCCTTGGCGATTCGCACCACACCCTCGATCGCGGTGGCCGCGTCGACCTTGCCTTCGATCTTCGAATCCAGCGCCGCCAGCATCATGCGATTCCCTTCCAGCATGTCCTCGACCTTGCCCGTGTCCTTCCACCAGCCGTCGATGACGTGCGACCGCACCCGCTTGCCGCTCGCGATCAGCTGCTGGATGGCGTCGGTGATCTCGAGCTCGCCGCGCTTGGACGGCCGGATGGCGCGCACCGCGTCGAACACGCAACGACTGAAAAGATAGACGCCGACCAAGGCCAGGTCGCTCTTCGGCCGGGCCGGCTTCTCCTCGAGGCGCACCACGCGGTCGCCTTCGAGCTCGGCGACACCGAACTCGCTCGGGTTCTTGACCCGCGCCAGCAGGATCTGCGCGTCGGGACGCTCGGCCTCGAACTCGCGGACGAAGGGCGCGATTCCGTCCTTGATGAGGTTGTCGCCGAGGTACATCACGAATGGATCGTCGCCGATGAATGGCTCGGCGATCTTCACCGCGTGCGCCAGACCCAGCGGCGCCTCCTGCTCGATGTAGGTGACCTCGAGGCCGAAGGCCGAGCCGTCACCCACCGCGGCGCGAATCTCGGCCTGACTGTTGACCATCACCGTGTTCATCTCGCCGCTGCGATGGTCGGGCTGCAGCATCTCGCGCGGATCGCCGACCACGATGCCGACCTGCACGATCCCGGCGGCACGAATCGCCTCGAGGCCGTAGAAGAGCACCGGCTTGTTGGCCACCGGCACCAGCTGCTTGGCGCTGGTGTGCGTGATCGGGCGCAGCCGCGTGCCGCGCCCTCCCGCCAACACCAGAGCCTTCATCCGCCGAGGGCTTCCTTCAGCAGCCGGCGCGCTTCGTCGAGCGCCGCGCCGACCTTGGACGGATCCTTGGCGCCGGCGAGCGCCAGGTGCGGCTTGCCGCCGCCCGATCCGCCGGCGACCTGCGCCACTTTCTTGACCAGGTCGGAGGCGTTGAGCTTCTTCTCGCTCACCAGGTCGTCGGTGACCGCGGCGAGCAGCGTCACCTTGCCGCTGGCGGCGATCGCCAGGACCGCGGCCCCACGGCCGAGCGCGCCGCGCAGCTTGTCCGCGGCATCGCGGGCGGCGTTGACGTCACCTTCGGTCTTCAGCCGATGCACGAGCCATTTCCCCGCGGGCGCCGACGTCGCGCCTTGGGCGGCCTCCACCATCTCGGCCTCCAAGCCGCCCTTCTGCGCCTCCGCCTGCGTGCGCCGCGCCAGCTCCAGGTCGGCCTTGAGCTTTTCGATTTGCCCGGGGACCGCCTCGGGCCTGACCTGGAAGATAGCCGCGGCACGCGCCAAGGTTTCGGCCTGGGCCTTGAGCCAGGCCAGCGCCACCTGCCCGCACAGCGCCTCGACCCGCCGCACGCCGCTCGCGATCGCCGAGTCGGCGACCAGCACGAAGGCCCCGATGTCGCCCGTCCTCTCGACGTGCGTCCCCCCGCACAGCTCGCGGCTGGTCGGAATGCCAGCCTCCTCGACGCCGGCCACGGTCACCACCCGAACCTGGGCGCCATACTTCTCGCCGAACAGCGCCATCGCGCCCAGCGCCTTGGCTTCTTCGAGCGGCAGGATCTGCCACGACACGGACGTGTTGCACAGCACCCAGTCCGCCACCATGCGCTCGATCCGTGCCGTTTGCTCGGGCTGGGGCGCCTCGAAGTGCGTGTAATCGAAGCGCAACCGATCGGGCGCCACCAGGGAGCCGGCTTGGCGGACATGCGTGCCGAGCACGGTGCGCAGAGCGGCGTGCAGCAGATGCGTGGCGGTGTGGTGGCGCTGAGTGGGGCGTCGACGCTCGGAGTCGACCTGCGCCGTGAATCCCGCCTGGGCCGCTTCCAGCCACGCCGCCGGCGACCCGCCAAGTCGAATTCGATGAACGATGGAGTCGCGTTCGCGGAACACGTGGGTCACCGGAACCGCCTGGGATCCTGCGGCCAGCGTGCCGTGATCCGCGACTTGCCCGCCCGACTCGGCGTAGAAGGGGGTTTGGTCGAGCACCAGCTCGAGACCGTCCTCGACGGCGCGCCAACGCCGCACCCGGACTCGGTCGGCGCTCACCCGCTCATAGCCGAGGAATTCGGAATCCGGCCCTGCGCTGGCCTCGGTCCAGGGCGCGGTCGCCTCCCCGCCTGTCTTGGCGAATTTGCTGGCGGCACGCGCGCGCTCCCTTTGCGCCTCCATCGCGCGGTCGAAGCCTGTGCGATCCACGCGAACGCCGCGCTCGGCCGCGATCTCCTCCGTGAGCTCGATCGGAAAGCCGTAGGTGTCGTGTAACGCGAACGCGTCTTGGCCGCCGAGGCCGCGTCCCTCAGCGCGCTCGAGCAAGTATTCCAAACGTGCGAGCCCATCCTCGTAGGTAGCGACGAAAACTTCTTCCTCTCTTTGGAGGACAGTGCGGATCGCCTCTCTGCGTTGTACAAGCTCCGTGTAGTGAGATCCGAACACTTGGACAACAGCGTCTCCCGCTTCGGCCAGGAACGGGCTCATCAGACACAGCCCATCGTCCGAGCGACCGCGGCGTATAGCTCGCCTCAACAAGCGCCTGAGAACGTAGCCAGCCCCTTCGTTCCCAGGCAGCGCACCTTCAGCAATGGCGAACGTCAGCGCTCGAACGTGATCTGCGATGATGCGAGAGGCAAGAGGGCCCCCATGAGTCTCAGCCTCGACGGGTCGAGCGAGGCTCGCGATTCGCTCAATCAGCGGCGCGAACAGGTCGGTCTCGAAGATCGTGTTCTTCCCTTGCATGATCATGGCCAGCCGCTCGACGCCCATGCCGGTGTCGATGCCGGGGCGAGCCAGCGGCGTGAGCGTGCCGTCGGCCGCGGCGTCGAACTGCGGGAACACGAGGTTCCAGAACTCCATGTAACGGTCGCCGGCGTCGCCCGGACGTTCGCCCCAGAAGGCTCCGGGCGCGAGGTAGCCGGGGCGCGACTCGCCGAGGTCGAAGTAGATCTCGCTGCACGGGCCGCAGGCGCCCTGGCCGCCGGCCGGGCCCCAGAAGTTGTCGGCGCGGCCGAGCGCCACGATGTGATTGGCTGGCAAGCCGACTTTCTTCCACAGCGCCGCCGCCTCGTCGTCGCGCGGCAGCTTGCCTTCCCCGGCGAAGATCGAGGCGTAGAGTCGGGCGACCGGAAGCTTCAGCTCCTCGGTCACGAACTCCCAGGCGAACGCGATGGCTTCTTCTTTGAAGTAGGCGCCCTTCTTGCGGTCCCCGAACGAGAAGTTTCCGAGCATCTCGAAGAAGGTGTCGTGGCGCGGCGTCATGCCGACGTTCTCGAGATCGGTGAGACGGAGGCACTTCTGCACCGAGACCGCGCGCCCGCCGTACGGCACATCGCCCGAGGCGGTGTAGTAGGGCTTGAACTGCACCATCCCCGCCGTGGTGAAGAGCAGAGTGGGATCGTTGGGAACCAACGGCGCCGAAGGCACGAGCGTGTGCCCGCGCGCCACGAAGAAGTCCAGGAACGCGCGGCGGAGATCGGCCGCGGTGCGCGAAACCAGGGGGGTCAGCGGGGTGCTCATCGAGGCCGGACAATAGCCGGTCGGAGCGCTACGGGAAAAGCCGCACCCGGACGACTCCGCGACGCTCGCTGGGGCCGAGCGCGACGCGGCCGCCCGCGCTCGTCCCTTCGCGATGGGCCCTATCAGACGTGAACCGCGGTCTCCAGCGTGATCTCCGCCTTGAGCAGGCGCGAGATCGGGCATGCCGCCTTGGTCTCGGCGGCGATCGCTTCGACCTGCCCCTCCTTGGCGCCCGGAACGTGGGCCTCGAGGCGCAGGTGACTCTTGGTCACGGTCGGCATGCCGTTCACCGTCTCGAGCGAGACCTCGGCGGTGGTTTCGATGCGCTCCGCTTCGAGTCCCGCCTTGGCCAGCCCGCCCGAAAGCGCCATCGCGAAGCAGCCGGCGTGTGCAGCGGCGATCAGCTCTTCGGGGTTGGTCCCGGGTTTGTTCTCGAAGCGCGTGGCGAAGGTGTAGGTGGCGTTCTTGAGGACGCCGCTCGGCGCATCCAACGTGCCGGTGCCCGACTTGAGATCACCTTTCCACACTGCGGTTGCCTTGCGAATCATGGGATCCTCCAGAGATCGGCTTCCTTCGAGGCGATGCCGGAGGATAACCCATCGAGTGGCGACGACGCGCGCCTAGCTCTCCTCCCTGAGGACGCGCTCGATCACGTCGCTGTCGAAGCCTCGACGCGCCAGGAGCGCGTAGAGTCGCTGGCGGCGAACGCGCGGCTCGACCTTCTGGTAGCGCGCGGCGACCTGATCGAGTAGCCGGCGCGCCAGCGTCGCCTCGTCGGCCGAGCCTTCTTCGCCCAGCCGAGCCCGTGCCGTGGCCGCATCCTGGGGCTTCACGCCGCGGCGCCGCAGCTCGAGCTCGAGCCGGCGCCAGCCCGCGGTCCGGCGGCCGAGCCGGTTGGCCAGAAAAGCGCGCGCGTACTCGACGTCGTCGATCAGAGAGACGGCGGCGAGGCGCTCGATCACGCCCTCGATGGTCGACGCCTCGAAGCCGCGCTCGCGCAGCTTCTTGATCAGCTCGGAGCGGGTGCGACGCGAGCGCTCGAGCATCTTGAGCGCGGCCTCGCGCGCGGCTTCGGGATCCTGCGCGCGCTCGTTGGCCGCCGGGCGCGCCCGCTGCCCGAGCGCCGCCATCAATACACTCCGGGGATGATCCGGCGCGTGTGCCCCATGTAGTCGCGGTACTGCGGACCGAACTGGTCGACCATGAACGCCTCTTCGACGTCCATACGCCGCTTGAACATCCAGATCACGACCGGCATCAGCGCGAGCGCGATGGCGCTGCGGAAGACGCCGGCGAAGCCGAGATCCATGAGCAGGATGCCGAGGTACGAAGGATGGCGCACCCAGGAGTAGAAGCCGCCGGTGTGGACGGTGTGATCCGGCTGCAGCGCCACCACCGAGACGAAGCGCCGCCCGAGCTCGAGCATCGGGCCGAGCCGCAGCGATACACCGAGCGCGAGGATCACGAACCCGATCCAGCGCAGGGCGTCGCCGCCCGGGAGCACCGCGAGGTTGCGCGCGTCCATGTACGGCATGAGGAAGGCCGTGAACAACGAGTGGAAGACCAGCAGCGGGAAGAATGGCTTCCAATCCGGAGAGTGTTTGAGCCCCTTACTGCGGCCCGACGTGCTGAAGGTCATGACCGGAATCATGACGAGGTGGAGCACCACCACTCCGACCCGTACCGGATGAGCGAAGAATCCAGCCCAACTCCCCCAACCCATGACCATGAGGAAGAGGAACATGAAAACGTTGAGTGGAATGCCGATGACCTGACGGACAGAAATAGGCGGACGGCCGACGGGGGCCGCTTCGGCGCTCGAGTTCATGGATACCTCCCGCGGAAGGTATCGACCGCGATCCGGTGGACCTCTACCGCTTGCGGTCGCCGCTCGCGACCATCGCCGGTTGGGGCTTGGCGGCGGTGCTCGAGAGGCCGGGCTTGGTGGTCGTCGTGGGTGGCGCGTCGGCCGGCGCCGCGGCGGGCGCCGGAGTCGCGATCGGCTTGAGGCCCAGCATGGGCAGCAGCTTGGCCTCGATCTGGCCACGGATGTCGGCGTGCTCCTTGAGGAACAGCCGCGCGTTCTCGCGTCCCTGGCCGATCCGCTCCTCGCCGAAGCTGAACCAGGTGCCGGCCCTGTCGATCACGTTCTTCTCGGTGGCCATGTCGATGATCTCGCCCTCGCGCGAGATGCCCTCGTTGTAGAGGATGTCGAACTCGGCCTCGCGGAACGGCGCCGCGACTTTGTTCTTCACCACTTTCACCTTGGTGCGGTTGCCGATCGCGCGATCGCCTTCCTTGAGCGTGGCGATGCGGCGGATGTCCATGCGGATCGAGGCGTAGAACTTGAGCGCACGGCCGCCGGCGGTAGTCTCGGGTGAGTTGTGGACGACGACACCGTCCACCAAATACGTGTGATTCCCCTCGACCTCGATGTCGAAGCGATTCCCAGTCTCCTCAAGTTCTGAACGTTGAATAATTTTCGCGGCCCCGACCTTGCGCAGAGGTTCGATGAGCAATGTTCCGAGGACGCCTTTTCCACTATCCGAATCTCGAGGGCTCCAATCGAGGCCCGAGGCTCCGAGGTCCTCCTCCATGGCCAGCACCTCGTCGCCAACCTCGAGTTCGCCCGCCGGCACCTCGCCATCCGGCGTGAAGACGATGTGGTTCTCGGTGGCTGCAAAGCAGCGCCGGCCCGACGGCCCACCTTCCACCTCGAACTGGATGAAATGATCGGTCGGGCCGTTGTCGAACCAGTTCACGATGCGGCGCGGCTCGATCTTTCCGGTGCCGGGGTCGTACGACAGGACCTCGACCGGCATCTTCTGGTTGACGATCTTTCCGATCTTCTCGCTGGTCCCGTCGGCAAGAGTCACGCGAGTGTTGTAGTGGAAGCAGCCGAACATGACCCCGATCTGCATGCGAATCTGGTTGATGAAGATCACGCAGGTCTTGCTCTTGCTGATCGAGCCGGTGAGCTTGCGCAGCGCCTGCGACATGAGCCGCGCCTGGAGTCCGACGTGGGAGTCGCCCATCTCGCCTTCGATCTCGGCGCGCGGCACCAACGCGGCGACCGAGTCGATCACCACCACGTCGACCGCGCCCGAGCGCACCAGGGTGTCGGCGATCTCGAGCGCTTCTTCACCGGTGTCGGGCTGCGCCACGTGGAGGTTGGTGATGTCGACGCCGAGCTTCTGCGCGTACGACGCGTCGAGGGCATGCTCGGCATCGATGAACACCGCGTTGCCGCCGAGCTTCTGCGCGTTGGAGATGATGGTGAGCGCGAGGGTGGTCTTGCCAGACGACTCGGGGCCGTAGATCTCGATCACGCGCCCGCGCGGCACGCCCCCCACGCCCAGGGCGAGGTCGAGCGCGATCGAGCCGCTCGGAATCACCTCGACCGGGACCAGGGCCGAGGGCTCTCCGAGCTTCACGATCGAGCCCTTGCCGAACTGCTTCTCGATCTGTTGGAGCGCGAGATCGAGGGCCTTGACCTTCTCCTTGGCAGATGGCGTATTCGGCATCATGGTCTGCGTCTCCTTCGCAGGGGCTGCTTTCCTTCGGCGGGGTGGCGTCGGGAGCCGGCCGTGGCGCCACCATAGCAGATGGTGCGCGTTCACCCCGGGTCTTGGGCATATTACACATTTGGGCAGTGCCCGCAAGCTCCTTCGATCGTCACGCCCCGCTTCGCGCCAGCTCCACTTCGGCGCGCACCCGATAGATCGAGCCCTGTGGCGAGAGCTGACTGTGGACCACCAGGATGCGATCGACGCGAAAGCGGGCGCCGTCGCGCGCCGCGGAGTCCGAGTTCTCGGCGGCGAGCACCGCGCTCCAGTCGCGGCCGGGCTCGCGCACGCGGCCGATCGTGAGGTGCGCCGCAAACGCGCGCTCGGGCCGATCGAACCCCTTCCGGCGCAGCGCATCCTCGACCGCGCCCGCGAGCGAGGTCAGGGCGGATTCGCCCTGAGCGAGCCCAATCCACAGCACCCGCGCCTTGCGCGGACTGGGGAAGGCGCCCAGGGATCCCAAGCGAGCGTCGAAGGCCGGCTGCGCCGCAGCGGCTTCCTGCACCGCCTGCGCGGCCCGGCGCGCCCCGTCTTCACCCAGGTCCCCGAGGAAACGGAGCGTGTAGTGGAGGTTGTCGCGCTTCACCCACGACACGCGATCGTCCGGCTGGCGCAGGCGATCGATGACGCCCTCGGCCGCGGCCTGGGTCGAGGGCGGAGGAAACACGCCGAGGAAGATTCGGGCTCGCTCTTCGTCGCGTGCGAGGCTCATCCCGGCCCGAGGCGCGGATCGAGCGGCAGTCCGAGCAGCTGCCGACGCACGAGATCGAGCGCGGTCTGGACGCTGCGTTCGCGAACCGCGGCGCGATTGCCCAGGAACCGGTAGCGGCGCACCGCGTCGCCCTCGGGCCACGCGACCGCGATGAACACCGTGCCCACCGGCTTGGCGGGCGTCCCGCCCTCGGGCCCGGCGATGCCGGTGATGCCGACCCCGATCTCGGCCGTGGCAACCTGCCGCGCGCCGCGCGCCAGCTGCTGTGCCACCGGGGCGCTCACCGCGCCGTGCGCCTCGAGGTCCGCCGCGGGCACGCCGAGGACCTCGATCTTGGCGTCGTTGGCGTAGGTCACGAAGCCGCGCTCGAAGTACCGCGATGCGCCGGGAACGTCGGTGATGCGCTTGGCCAGCAGACCGCCGGTGCACGACTCGGCCGTGGCGATGTGATACGAGCGCTCGAGCAGCAGGCGACCCACCACCTCCTCCATCGCCAGGTTGCCTTCGGCGTAAACCACCGGCGCGACCACCTCCATCAGCTCGCGATGCGCGCGATCGGCCACGGCGCCCACCGCTTCGGGGTCCGGACCGGCGACGGTGACGCGCAGGTCGACGCCGAAGTAACTGGGCAGATAGGCCAGCGCCGTGCTGGGCCACCTCGCCGGCCGCTTGCCGATGGCCTCGTGGAGCATGCTTTCGTACACGCCCGCGGTGCGCAGCGTGAACGTTCGAACCGCGCGTCCGGTGCGCTCGCGCAGGAACGGCACGACGAAGCGTTCGGCCAGGGCCTCCATTTCCTGCGGCACACCGGGCAGCAGGATGACCGGCTTGCCCCCGTGGACGATCAGCAAGCCGGGCGCGCTGCCGACCGGATTGGGCCAGGCCTGGGCGCCGCGCGGCAGCAGCGCCTGGGTCTCGATCGATGGCGGCAGCGTGCGTCCGGCGCGCCGTGCCCGCTCGCGGATGCTCTCGAGCACCGACTCGTCGAGTTGGAGCGGCCGGCGCAGCGCCGTGGCCACCGCCTTGCGGGTGAGATCGTCGGGCGTCGGCCCGAGGCCTCCGGTCATCACGACCGCGTCGGCGCGCTCCAGCGCGCGTCGCAAGACTTCGCCGATCGCGCGTCCGTCGTCGCCCACCGAGGTGTGCCACCCGACCTGGACGCTGACTTCCTCGAGGGCCCGGGCCAACCAGGAGAAATTGGTGTCGAGCGTCCGGCCCGAGAGCACCTCGTAGCCGATGGTGACGATTTCGATCTGCATCGGGGTTGCGTGAGGATCTCGGGGCGCTTGAGGATCCAACCGTCGGAAGACGCGGCGGACCTTGCCGCATTCGCGCGGAGCGCGCAACCGCGCCGCAGGGCGGGCCGGGTGCGGGCGAACGACGACGGCCACGCCCGCAGGCGTGGCCGTCTCGTCGCTCGCGCTGGCGTTACTTGAGCACGACGATTCGCCCGCTCGCGACCGAGTTGGGTCCGGTCGCGCGATAGAAATACGTGCCGGGCGGAACGCGCTCGCCTTGCAAGTTGCGGCCGTTCCAGCGCACTTCGAGACTCCCCGCCACGGCCACATCGCGCAGCAGTCTGGCCACGAGTCGGCCCTGAGCGTCGTACACGCCGAGCCGCACCATCTGCGGCGCATCGCTGCTGAGCTGGAGTCGAGTCTCCATCCCGAGCGCGGTACGCAGCGGGTTGCCGCTCACGGTCTTCACTTCGAGCCGGCCGTGCACCACCGCGCGCGACAGGACCTCGCGGTCGAGATCGTTCGCGTCGTCATCGTCTCCCGATTCCAACGCGCATTCGAGGAGATCGTGCAGCACGCGGAGATCGGCGGTGCTGAGATCGCTCGCGCACAGATGGGCGTCGACCAGCGCGATGACGTCGCCGACCGTGTGGACTCCCGTCAGGTCGAGATCGCCGCCCGCCTCGGCCGCGGCTCCACAGCGGACCGCGAGCGTGTCGCAGACGAAGCCCGCGCAGTGGTTGAGCAGGAGCACCAGGAATTCCTGCGCCAGGCGCACCTTGGCTCCGCGCATGCCCCGCTGGCTCAGCAGCTCGCACCCGGCCGTGAAGCAGCCGTTGGGGCCGAACGCGCTGGACGAGGAGGTGATGCAGCCGAGCAGAGCCGGGAGCGAGTCGGGGCCGGCGCCCGGGCGATGGTCGTGATCACCCCCGTCTTCGCCGTCGTCGCGACCCCCGTCGAAAGCGCCGACCACACCCCGGGCATGGTCGTCATCTCCCCGGTCTTCGTCACCCTGCTCGTCGCCGTGCGCGGAGCGACACGGCTTGCTCCAGAAGCCGATGCCGCGGGAACGGTTCGCGCACGCGCCGGGTGGCGGCGGACTGACACGCCCGGCCACTTCGAGGTAGCCGAACAATCCGTGGGCCTCGCCCTCGATGCCGGCCGCGAAGTAGAGCCGATGCGCGACCACCGGGCCGGAGGCGAGACTGCCGAACGAAAGCCCCCACAGGCCCGGGATCGAGATCGGGTTGCTGCTCGCGTCCGCGAGCGTCCCGGCGGGCGAGCCATCGCTGAGCGCGAAGGCGTCGATCCTGCCGTCGCCCAGGTTGCCGACCAGCAGGTCGCCGCCGAAGTCACCGAAGCCGTCCGGCGCGAGCGCCATCCCCCAAGGCGCATTCAGCGCCCCGCCGTTCGACACCACGCGCCGCAGGAAGTTGCCATCGGTATCGAAGGCGTCGACGATTCCCAGTCCGGCGCCATGGACTTCGTCGCCGCCGCTTTTCTCGGCGAAGGCCACGAAGATTCGCCCGTGGATGTTGGCGACGTTGAACGGGGCGTAGTCGCTGGGCAGGTTGGGATCGGTGAAGTGGCCGCTGGTCGTGGCCGGAGCGAAAGCATGGTCGAACACGTCGATCGTGCCCGCTCCAAAGTCGGCCGCGTAGAGTCGCGGGCCCGAGGCCGTGCTGGCCAGCGCCACGCCGGTGTACTGGGCGCCGTCCTTGTGCGCGACGTCGATCGCGTGCGTCATGTCGACAGTCGGGCTCCAGGCCAGTATGTGGCCGGGCTGATTCACGAAGATGAACACCGCCGAGGCCATGGTGTCGCCGCTCGGAAAGGTGAAGTGCAGATCGGTCCGATTGGCGAGCGCCACTCCGGTCGGGTCACCGCCGGGGAGTTTGACCACCAATGGAACCGGCGTCCCGTCCGGTTGATAGAGGGTCGAGGTCGAAGTCCCGTTGTTCGAAACCCAGAACACCCCGGTCGGGCCGGGGACCAGGCCCCACGGGTTCACGAGATTGGTATCGGTTTTCGCCGCCCTCCCCGAGAGGTCCGAGACCAGATCGACCTCGTTGAAGTGGTTCTGGGCGCGCACGCTCGCTGAAGTCGCGAGCAGGCAGACGCCTGCGAGGAGTGCCGCCAACGCGTGTTTCATGGGGGATCGACCTCCGATGTGAGAAGCGCATGATGTCGTCACCGCGTCGGCCCTGCGGCGGGGCCGGGAAGGGACGCGAGCCTGGGTGGGGACGGGCGACTCGGTCCGTGTACGGCGCGGTCGTCTTAGTCTAGTCTCCGCCGTGGTCGAAGACCATCTCTTCGCGCGGGGTCGGGAGGGCCCAGGTCCCTCGCCTGCTGGTCGTGCTCACCTGGGCCGCGACCGAAGAGCTCTCAGCGCAGGTGGCTCCACCCCCACAGCCCGAGCTGCAGCACCCCCAATGCCGTCAACCCCGCGATCACGTCGTCGACCACAATGCCCAAGCCCCCGGGCAGCGCCTGGGCCTGGCGCGCGCCGAGCGGCTTCCAGACGTCGAAGATGCGGAACAGCGTGAAGGCCGCGCCAAAGGCCCACCACGTGTGGGGCGCCAGCAGCAGCGCGATGCTCTGCCCCACCACCTCGTCGGCCACGATGGGATGGGCATCGTGTCCGAGATCCTTCTCGGCTTCGCCACAGATCGGCACCGCGATCGCGGTCCCGACACCCAGCGCGCACAACGCCAGGGGCAGAGGCCAGGCGGGAATGAACCAACCCAACGCCGCGACCACGAAACTGGCTGCGGTGGCGGGAGCGATCGGCACGTAGCCGATCGGCCCGAGCGTGGCCAGGAAGTGGATCAGCCGCTTCACGCGCGCGGCGCCGCCGCGGTCGCGGCGAAGGTGGGCTCCGAGAGCCGCGCCAGCACCGACTTGCACATCGCTCGCAGCGTCTCCGACACCCCGCGCCCTTGGTTGGCGATCGCTTCGAACTCCATCGCCCCGGCCGGATTGAGCTGGGCGCGCAGCCGCTCGACGGGGATCGCGCCGGCCACGTCGCGCTTGTTCCACTGGAACACGCGCGGCAACCGGCGCAGCTGGTCGCCCGAGAGCCCGAGCGTGACCAGGTTGGTGGAGAGGTCCTCGATCGATTCGCGATTGGCCTGCTCGCGCGCCGGACTCGAGTCGGCCACGAACACCAGTCCGTCGAGCCCAGTCAGCACCGCGCGCCGCGACAGCCGGTAGTACGACTGCCCCGGCACCGTATAGAGGTGGAAGCGGGTGGCGAAGCCGGCGACCGTGCCGAGGTCGATGGGCAGGAAGTCGAAGAACAGGGTGCGCTCGTGATCGGTCGAGATCGACACCAATCGGCCGCGGCGCTCGGCCGGCAGGCGCTCGTGGAGGAACTTGAGGTTGGTGGTCTTCCCGCCCAGTCCCGGCCCGTAGTAGACGATCTTGAAATGGATCTCGCGCGCGCGATGATTGACCAGGGCCATGAGAGTCCCGCGACGGTCTTGGGGGAACCGAAAGGAGAGGCTCGGATTGAGGCGGCGTCAGTCGCCGAACAAGGCGTCGACCTCGCGCCCCGCGGCATCCGCGAAGGTGCGAGCGTCGGGCGCTGGTTCCACCAGTCCCACCTTTTCGAACAGGCCTTGGAAGACCGGCCCCAGGACGCCGACGGCGCGCTGGACCCGGAACCGCACCAGGCCGAGCGTGCTGCGGCGATCGAACACCGTGCACATGATGACGCGGTCCGCGAGCAGGCACGAATAGACCGTGCGCGTCGGACCCTCGCTCACCACCGCGTTGACCTCGCTCTCCCCGAGCAGCCGCGTCAGCTCACCGTTGGCGGTGAAGTCCGCGGCGATCAGGCTGGCGAAAGCAGTGACGTCGAAGTCCGCGCTCCGACCGGCCGTGGTGATGAGCTGGCCGGATCGATCCACCAAGTGGACGGAGAGGGCGTTGGTGCGCTCGAGCAGGTCGAAGAGAACCTGATCGATCGATCGAAAATCCTTTTCGAACAGAGTCCATTGAGCCATGGAACCCCCGCTCATTGGCGCCGGGGCACCGTGAGGAACTCGAGGCACGTCCTTGTTCCGGCGGAACGATTAACACCCCGTCGCACTAGTAGCAAGCGAAGTTTGGAGATGGCCGCGCGGCGGCCGGCCGGGGGTCAGGGGAGCGTCGTGCCGCCGGACCGAGCGTCGAGCACGCCGTGGGCCATGTCGACGTCGTGCTCGTCCTCGATCTCCCCCACGATCTCCTCGAGGATGTCCTCGAGAGTCACGATGCCCCGAAACTGGCCGCTGCCGTCGCGCACGACCGCCATCGGCCGGCGCTCGCGCCGAAACATGCGTAGCAGGCGCGCCACTTCCAGATCGGGGCTCACGAACAGGGGCGGATACATGGCGTCCATCAGGATCACGAGCCCCTTCAGGCTGAAGAGATGGAAGAGGTCCTTGGTGTTGACGACTCCCACGATGTGATTGGGGTCCGATTCCCAGACCGGCATCCGCGTATGGGCCGTATCGCGAGCGGTCTCCAGCACTTGCTCCTCGGAGGCGCTGAGCGGGAGCGTCACCACCCGGTCGCGCGGGACCATGACGTCGCGCACGTGCTTGTCTGAAAGTCGGAAAACGTTGCGGACGTAGCTCGCCTGATCCTCCGGGATGATGCCGGCTTCCTTCGTCTCTTCCACCAGGGTCTGCAGCTCTTCGACCGAGTGGACTACCTGCTCGGTGGGCTGAGGGGGCAGGCGCAGCAAACGCACCGCGTAGTTGCTGGAGCCGCCGATGAAACGGATGAAAGGCCGGAAGATCCGGCCGAAGGTCAGCAGCGGGCCCGTCACGAGCAGCGCCACGTCCTCGGCGCGCTGGAGCGCGAGCGCCTTGGGCGCCTGCTCGCCGAGCACGACGTGCAGGTAGGTCAGGAGCAGATAGGCCACCGTCACCGCAACGGCGTGCGACAGCGCCACGCCCCACAGCTCCGGCAATCCACGGAACACCGGCGACAGCAGGCGCGCCAGCGCAGGCTCGCCCAGCCAGCCCAGGGCCAGGCTCGCGAAGGTGATGCCGAGCTGGCAGGCGGCGATCGCGCTGCTCAGGTGGTCCAGCGCCCCGCTGATCGCGCGCGCGCCGAAGCGGCCCTGCTTGACCAGCTCCTCGACGCGGGTCCAGCGCACGGTCACCAGCGCGAATTCGGCGGCGACGAAGAAGGCGTTCATCGCGATCAGCACGAAGACCGCAACGAGCCGCGCGACGTCGCTGAGGTAGGACGGCATCGGGCCTTGGACGCTACTCCAGCTCGCGGCGCCCCTCCAGGGCCCGCGCCAGGGTCACCAGATCCGAGTACTCGAGGTCCGATCCCATCGGAACGCCCCGCGCGATGCGGGTGACCTTGACCCCGAGCGGCGCGAGCAGGCGCGACAGGTAGAGCGCCGTGGCTTCGCCGGTCACGTTCGGGTTGGTGGCCAGGATGACCTCCGCGATCGCGACCCCGTTGCGCGGCGCCTGGAGCCGCTGCAGCAGCGGCTGGATGCGGAGGTCCTCGGGGGTCGTGCCGTCGAGCGGCGACAGAGCGCCACCCAGCACGTGATAACGCCCGCGAAATGTTCCGGTGCGCTCGAAGGCCAGCACGTCGACCGGCTGCTCGACCACGCACAGCAACGATCCATCGCGCTGCGGGTCGTCGCAGATCAGGCACGGGTCGCTGTCGCTGAAGTTCCCGCACAGGTTGCAGAAGCCGACCTGTTCCTTGACGACGCGAATCGCATCGGCCAGTCGTAGCGCCTCGTCCTTGGGCGTCTTGAGCAGATGCATGGCCAGACGCTGAGCGCTCTTCTGGCCGATGGTGGGCAGTTTCTTCAGCTCCTCGACGAGGATCTCGAGGTATTTCGAGCTGTACATGGAGTCCTGGGTTAGAAGGGCAGCGACATGCCCCCGGTGATGGGGCCGAGTGCTTCCTTCATGCGCTCCTCCGAGGTGCGCTGGGCCTCGCCGATGGCGGTGAGGATCAGGTCCTCGAGCAGCGCGGCGTCCTCCTTGAGCGCGTCGGGCTGGATCTTGATCTCGATCAGCTTCTGCCGGCCATCGACCACCGCCTTGACCAGCCCGCCGCCGGCACTGGCCTCGTAGCGGTCGTTGCCGAGGCGCTCCTGCACCTCGGTCATCTGCCGCTGGATCTTCTGCGCCTGCTTGACCAGGTCGCCGAAGCTCTTCATCGCTCGCTCCTCCCGGCTTCGCCGGATGGTTGGATCACGTCCCCCTCGAACCAGGCGATGGCGCGGTCCACGAGGGGCTTGAGGTCCGCGGCGCGGGGCCGAGGCGGAGCCTGAGTGGCGACCTCGCAGCGCAGCGCGAGCGGCGTCCCGAAGCTCTCGGCCACGACCCGCTCGACCAGCGCGCGGTTGTCGCGCTCGTCGATCACCGATCGGTGCAGCGCGTCCATCCCCAACACCAGCGCCTCGGGCGTGGCGCCGACCAGTTGGCTCTCTTGCAGGAACGCGCCGAGCATCCGCTTCTGGGCGTTGATGGCCTCGACGACCCTTTGCCAGCGGCCCTCGATCTCGGCGTCGAGCCGTGGCGCCTCGTCGTCGGCGACGGCGATCGCCGGCGCTGCAGGGGCCTCCGCGCTGGCCACCGGCCCTGCGCCGGCCCCGCCCTGCGGGAGACCCGATGGGCCGCGAGCCGAAGTCGAGCGCGCCGCAGCAGGAGGCGGCGGGCGCACCCCGGAGCGCTCGCTCGGCGACGCGCTTCCGGTTCGTGACGCAGAGCCTGGCCGCGGCGCAGCCGCTTCGCCCGCCAGTCGCTGCTCCAGCGCCTCGAGCCGCTCCAGCAGCTGCGCCAGCGTCGCGCCGGGCTCGAGCGTCGCCATCTGCATCACGGCCGCCTCGAGATGGACCAGCGGCTGCGCGGCGTCGCGCATCGGGAAATGCAGGTCGGCCGCGATCTTCATGAGTCGCAGCAGATCGTGCTCGCTCCAGCCCTCGGCCTGGGCGCGCAGCTGCTCCAGCTCCTCGCTGGTCGCCGGCACCAGCTCCGCCGCTTCGGGATCGACCTTGAGCACCAGCAGGTGCCGCAAGTGCTCGGCCAGGCCTTGCGCCAGCTCCATCGGATCGACGCCCTTCTCGAACGCCTGATGGAGCGCGCTCAGCGTGCGCTTGGGGTCGCGGCGCACGATCGCCTCGACCACCTGGAAGAAGGCTTCGCGGTCGGGGATGCCGAGGACCCGTCGCACCAGCTCCTCGTCGATCTTGGCTTCGCCCGCCGACACCACCTGATCGAGCGCGCTCACCGCGTCGCGCATCGAGCCTTCGGACTTCTGGGCGATCAGCAGCGCGGCGCCCTCGCTGAGCTCGAAGTGGAGTCCCTCGGGATCGGCGGCCTCGCGCCCCACGACGTCGCGCAGGCGCGCCATCACCTTGCGCAGCGGCACCCGCGCGAAGTCGAAGCGCTGGGTCCGGGAGCGGATGGTGTCGGGCACCTTTTGCGGATCGGTCGTGGCGAAGATGAAGACCAGGTGAGGCGGCGGCTCTTCCAGCGTCTTGAGCAAGGCGGCGAAGGCGTCGTTCGAGAGCTGGTGGACCTCGTCGATGATCACCACGCGATAGCGCCCGCCGGTGGGCGAGAAGCGCACCTTTTCGCGCAGCGCCTGGACGTCGGCGATGCCGCGGTTCGAAGCGCCGTCGATCTCGGCCACGTCGAGCGACACGCCGCTCGTGATCTCGCGGCACGAGGTGCAGGCGTTGCAGGGCTCGGCGCCGGCCTCCGGCCCTTCGCGGGCGCGAGTCTCGCAATTGAGCGCCTTGGCGAGGATGCGCGCGCTGGTGGTCTTGCCCACGCCGCGCGCGCCGGTGAAGAGGTAGGCGTGCGCCACGCGGCCACCCTGGACCGCGCGCGCCAGCACGGTGCTGACGTGCTCCTGGCCCACCAGATCGGAGAAGGTCTGCGGCCTGTATTTGAGCGCCAGCGCACGGTGAGCCATGGACCTCCCGGAGCAAAAGGGCCAGGGGGCCAGCGGCACTCCCGAAGGGTTGCTTACCGCTGCTACCTTCCGGTCCTGACGGGGTTCACAAGTTCGGGTTGCGCTGGGCCTGGCCCAGAATCGATAGATGGTGGAGATGAGCGGATTCGAACCGCCGACCCCCTCGTTGCGAACGAGGTGCTCTCCCAGCTGAGCTACATCCCCAAGATCGTTGGCACGGTCGCGGAGTCCGCTCCGCAACCGGCCGAGCCGGGGCGCATCTTAGCAGGCGAATTCGCGCGGTCCAAGCCGCGGCCTGCCTGCCTCAGCGAGCGGATGTCAGAGCGGAACGAATGAATTCACTCACGTCGCGCTTGAGCTTCGCCAGCTCCGTCTCGTGGATGTACATCATGTGGCCAGCTTCGTACTCGCGCGTGGTGACGCGCGCGCGCTCGGCGGGCTCGAGCCCGAGGTGGTCGAGGGTGTAGCGGGTGGCGAAGTAGGGCGTGGCCAGATCGTAGTGCCCGGCGGCCACGAACAGCTTCATGTCCGGATTCTTGGCGAAGGCGCTGCGCAGCGAGCCGCTCACGTCGGGGAAGCCCTCCCACCCGCCCGGGCCCCAGTCCCAGCGGCCGATGCCGCCGCCCAGGATGTAATAGGTGAGGTCGGTCTTGTAGCCGAGCTCGCTGCGCACGTACTGGTTGAACATCGCCGTGTAGGGCGGGCGGATCGCGGCCAGGCTTGGATCGAAGTCGGGCGTCTCGCTGACGCCGCTCTCGTCGATGCCCTGGAAGCGGCTGTCGAGCCGGCCCACGGTGCGATGCTGGTCGCGCAGCAGCTCCTTGCAGAAGTGCTCGATGTCGACGCGCAGGTTGGAGAGCTCGAGGTAGTGCGGATCGAGCCCGGTGTAGCGCGCGAGCTTCTCCGTCACCGCGGCGCGCTCGGCGGCGCTGAGCGCCGTGCCTTTGCCGAGCGCGGTGGCGTAGTCGGTCGAGGCCCAGGCCTCGGCCTCGCGCAGCGTCGGCTCGAGCGGCTTGCCCTGCAGATCGGCGGGGAGCTTCTTGTGATACCAGGCCGTCGCCGTGTAGGTCGGCAGGTAGAGCGAGTAGGGCAATTCGTTGCCGCGCGTGAACGCCGCGGTCTCGAAGTTGAGGATCGAGGACACCAGCACGATCCCGTTGAAGGCGATGCCCTGCTCCACCAGATAGCCCGACAGCGCCGCAGCGCGGGTCGTGCCGTAGCTCTCTCCCACCAGGAACAGCGGCGAGGCCCAGCGGCTGTAGCGCGAGAGGTAGAGGCGGATGAACTCGCCCACCGACTCCTTGTCGCCCTCGATGCCCCAGTACTTCTTTCCCTGATCCGGCTTCGAGGCGCGGCTGTAGCCGGTGCCGACCGGGTCGATGAAGACCAGATCGGTCTGGTCGAGCCAGGTGTTCGGATTGTCGACCAGCTCGTAGGGCGGCGCTGGCATGGCGCCGTCGGCGCGCATCTTGACGCGCTTGGGCCCGAGCGCCCCGAGGTGCAGCCACACCGAGGCCGAGCCAGGGCCGCCATTGAACGAGAACATCAGCGGCCGCTTGGCCGGATCGCTCGCGCCGTCCAGCGTGTAGGCCATGAAGAAGATCTCGGCCTCGGTCTCGCCGGTCTCGTTCTTGAGCGGCAGCTTGCCGGTCGTCACCGTGTAGTGGAGCGGCTTGCCAGCCACGGCGATCTGGTGGTGAGTCACGATCGGCGCTTCGGTGGAGTCCTTCTTGGCCGGCGCCTTGCCGGCTTCAGGCTTGTCGGCGGCTGCCGCCGGCGCGGCGCTCGCGACCAGGGCCGCGAGCAGCAGCAGGGTTCGCATGGAGAGGATCCTCGACGGGTGTGGGGAATGGCGGAGAGAGAGGGATTCGAACCCTCGAGGCGGTATTAGCGCCTACACGATTTCCAATCGTGCTCCTTCAACCACTCGGACATCTCTCCGCAACAGAGATTGCAACAGCTTAGGTGTTGCTGCAGGGTGCGGCGGACCCCTGCTGTGTCACTTTCTGTGCGAAATCGCTCGCGGAAATCAGTCACCTCGACTCCGCTGCGCGAGCTTCTTCACCCCGTCCGCGAGGTCGGTTTCGCTGACGATGTTGTAGCGGTCGAAGACGTTCCTCGTCTTGAAGCCGGCCAGCGCCATCGCCACGTTCTCGTGGACACCTGAGCGCACGAGGTTCCGCACGGCTGTACGGCGAAGATCGTGGACGACCTTACCCGGCACGCCAGCCTCGCGACAAGCCCGGGTCCACTGCCTGTGGAAGTTGCCGAGCCGACGCCCGTCCGCCCGAGGGAACAGCCACTTGACGCCGGTTTTGAGCGCGCGCTCGCACTGGCGGACCACCAGGTTTCTGAGCGCAGGATGCGCAGCGAACGGAAAGGACTTCCCGGCCGCGTTCTTCACCTCGCTCGCCTCCAGCCGAATGAGACCAGCATCGAGGTCGAGGTGATCGGTCCACGTGAGCTTGCGGATTTCGCCGATCCGCCAGCCCGTGTAGTAGGCGAACTCAATGGCGGGCGCGATGTCCTCGGGCAGGTGCTTCAGCACGCGGGCGATCTCGTCGGCCTCGAAGAACCCTCGCCGTGCGTTGTCAACCTTCACCGTGGGAAGCAGCGGCTTCGTGGTGAGCATCTTCGCCTTGATGGCGAGGCTGAACATCTTGCCGAAGACGACAAGCTCGTAACGGACCGTGGCCGGCTTGGCTCCCTCGGCGAGTCTGGCGACGCGGTAGTCGTCCAGGTCGGCGTACGTCACATCGACCGGAAGCCGCTTGCCGAAGTGCTGCCGAAGCGACTCGATCCGATCCTGAAGACTGCCCAGGCTCTTCCGGCCGTTCGACGTGTACTCGCCTTCGATCAGGCTGACCAGATGGTCGAAGGTCGTGCTGTCCGCCCTGGGAGCGAAGCGTCCTTCCTGGATTTCCAACTGGCGCTGATCGAGCAGGCGTCTCGCGATCTCCTTGTCGCTTGAGTCCGACGACTCGCGGTACAGCCGGCCGCGATACTTGAAGCGGATGTACCACGTCTGGCCGCGCAGGTAGATGTTCTCGGTGTTGCCCTTCTTCGGTCTTCGTCCCATCTGAGTCCTCCGCCGCTGGCGAGGACACGCTCTGGAGCACCAAACGAAACGCCCGCGATCCCAGCATCAGGGACTCACGGGCTTCGTGGTTGACACGTTCGCGAGAATTTCTCGCGCGCATCCCGCCTTTCGGCGGCAACCACCTTGCGTGTCCGCAGGTTGGTCGGGTCGGCTCATCGCCGGCCCAGTCCTGATGCTTCTACGTAGCCAGCAAGCGACTTCTATGCCGACAATCGCTGTAGGAAGAAGGGTTGCAGGACAAGTAGATGGACGTGCGCGAGATCAGACCTTGGCGTGCTTTCGGGTGATACGACACACTACGCTGGGCAAAGTGCGCGGTCGCGAGTGATGAGCAACGTCGGCTCGCGATCACAGGACCGAGCCAATGGCACAGGCGGACGGGACCCGCCGGGGGGAGGCCCCGCAGATGAGACTCTACTTTCCCTTCTCACAGTCGGCTGGGGAACGGAGCAGATTTTCGAGATGGCACAATGGAGTCCGCGACTCACCAACGAGGGCTCCTCTCGCCGAGACTCATCTCCATGCGGCCGCACCAATCAAGTGCGCCCAGGGCATTGACTTCGGCTCGCGGCAGCGGGACACTGCGGCATCTCGAACCACATCGCAGTGCTGAACTTGCCTCTTGCCAATGGCTTGCGGCCATCATGGAGCGTCACCGTGGCGAAGCTTGCGACACCTGATACCCCCTCAGTGCGCCCGCCGACCGCACCCTCTTCTTTACCCCGCCCACAGACTGCCTCGCGTGGCTTGTACCTCCATTGGGAGGGCAAGCGGCTCTACCGACAGAAAGTCACGACTCCGCGCATCCTTGAACCTCTGCGGGAGTTCTCGTTCCGCAACGATTCCGAGAACCTGATCGTCGAGGGCGACAACCTTCAGGTCCTCGCGTCACTCAAGCCGAGGTACGCCGGACAGATCGATGTCGTGTACATCGACCCGCCCTACAACACGGGGAAGGATGATTTCCGCTACAGCGACCGGCGGTTCCACGATCCCGACGCGGACGACAACGATGCAGTCTACGTCACGAACGAAGACGGTGGCCGGCACACGAAGTGGCTCAACTTCATGGCCCCGCGCCTGCACATGCTCTGGCAGATGCTGCATGACCAGAGGGGCGTGATTTTCGTCAGCATCAACGACATCGAACTGTTCCGCCTGGGCCTTCTCATGAACGAGATTTTCGGTGAGGAGAATTGGTTAGGAACAATCGTCTGGAAACAGACGACCGACAACAACCCTACGAACATCGCGCTGGAGCACGAGTACATCCTCTGTTACGCGAAGTCGCGATCCGCGCTCCCGCAATCATGGAAGAGCCTCGATCACGAGGCCAAGCGCATCATGCTTGAGCAGTACATCCGACTGAAGGCAAAGGCGAAGTCGATCCAGACCTTGAGACGTGACTTCCGCACCTTCGTTCGGCAGAACAAGGACATGCTTGGCGATCTGGCCCGGTACTACCACGTTGACTCTAATGGTCCCTACGTCTCTCGGCGCAACCTCGACAACCCGCACTCGGGTGGATACGACTACGAGGTACATCATCCAAACGGTATGAAGTGCCTCAAGCCGTACAACGGATGGCGTTTCCCGGCGGACAGCATGAAGGACTTGCTCAAGGAGGGCCGCATTCTGTTCGGGAAGGACGAGACGCGCATTCCACAGTTGAAGGTGTACCTCGAAGAGGTGGAGTTCCCGCTCCGTAGCCTCATCGAACTCGATGCGCGCAAGGGCTCGAATGATCTTGAGCGGCTCTTCCGTTCGCGCGACAAGTTTCTCAACCCAAAGCCCGTTGACCTTATCCAGAGGCTCCTGGCGTTTGTCACTCGACCCGACAGCATCGTCCTCGACGCCTTCGCTGGCAGTGGAACAACTGCTGAAGCGGTACTCCGCCTCAACCGTCGAGATGGCGGCAAGCGACGGTTCATCCTCGTCGAGGAAGGCCGAGGGAAGAACGGCAAGGATCGCTTCTGCCGCACCGTCACTGCCAAGCGTGTGCACTTAGCCATCCAGAAGGACAAGTTGCCGAGTGGCTTCTCCTTCTTCACCACCGGTCGCAAACTTGATCGATCTGCAATCGTCGGCCTTGAACGTGACGCCTTGGCAAATCTGATTTGCCAGGCCGACGAGACTGGGCGAGGACGGGGAGTCACGAGACTCTCGGGCCACAAATACGTCATCGGGAAGAGCCCTCGTGGCGAGGGCATCTGTCTCGTATGGAATGGCATCGATGACAGCGAGGTCACCCCCGCTGATCTCCGTGCGGCATCGGGCGAGGTCTCGAAGGCGGAGCTGAAGCGACCCTTTCGTATCTATGGAACGATCTGCCGAGTCGCGGACGTGGCGACAAGCTGGAGATTCTGCCAAATCCCTGACGAAATCCTCACGCAGATGCACATTGCTGACGAGTTGGAGGACGACGACTAATGGCGCGTCTTGAACTGCTTGATTTCCAACAGGAGGCCGCGAACAAGCTGTTCGAGAGTGCAATCGATTACTTTGAGCGTGGGGCGGACACACTCAGCGGCCGTAAGGTCCCCTTCGTCGGACAACTGAAGGCAGTGACGGGTGCGGGCAAGACCCCCGTCCTTTCAACAGTCATCGGCCGCTTCCCTCGGGCAATCGTTCTCTGGACCACGAAGTTCGGGAGCGTTGTGGATCAGACCACCACAAACCTCTCATCCGGCGGGAAGTATCATCATCTCCTCGGCAAAGAGCAGCCGCAGGTCATCGCCTTCTCAGACATCCCCAGTGCTGCGACCTGGAATCGCATCCTCGAACAAGACGCCGGGCTCACAGTGCTCGTCTCAACTGTAGCGAGCTGGTACTCCGGTGAGAAGGATGACCGACTCAACGTCCATCGAGTACACCCCGACTGGGGTGACAAGAGTCGCTGGGATCAACTCAAGCTCGACCGGAAACGCCCGCTGTGGATCGTTTACGACGAGGCGCACAACACAACGACAGAGCAGGTCGAACTCCTCGACGACCTCAACCCAGCCGGCTTCTTCATTGCCAGTGCGAGTCCCGTCCGAGGAAAGCTCCAGCAGTATCTCACCGTCATTGGTGAGGAGGAACGGTCGCGACGGATCGTCAGCATCCCCACGAGGGCTGTCGTTGAAGCCCAGCTTCTCAAGTCAACGATCTCTGTTGCCGACTACGACAGCCCGACCGACGAAATGATCCGCGATGTTGTCAAACGCCGAGAACACCTGTCTCGACGCTTGGCTGAGTTGGGTTCCTCGACCGTGCCCAAGGCGATCTATGTGGTTGAAGCGAGTAACACGAAGAAGGGACCGGAGCCGCGACCTGCGGTGATTTGGCGAACGCTCACCGGGAGTTGCGGGGTGGACGCAGCCTCAGTGGCCGTGTGCACCAATACGCGCGATTTGCCCAAGGCGGCAACCCGCGTGAAGACGATTGACGAGCTAACGGATCAGTTCACACACATCATCTTCAACAAGAAGCTGCAGGAGGGGTGGGACGACCCGGCCGTTTACGTGTGCTACTTCGATGGGGAGACGGAATCCTCGACGCGCATACAGCAGGTGATCGGTCGCGCGTTGAGGCAACCAGGCGCCCGACATCTACCGGATGAAGACGTGAACACCGCGTATTTCTTCGTCAACTGCCCCAACGAGGCACTTGAAGGCATCGTCGATGGTCTGAAGGAAGAGCTTCAAATCTACAAGGAGGGAGACGCGCCTGACGACTTCGAGCCCTTCCGGGTGAAGATCGAGCGCAAGGCGCTGCCGACTATCCCGATCAAGGCACAATGGGCGGAGAAGTTGAAGGTGACACGGCTTCAGCTTGAACTGCCCTCGTATGATGTGCTCGCGAAGCTCGTGCGCAGAAAGACCATGAGTCTGAGCGAGGAGGACCGCGCGGCAGCGGGTCGAGCCCTCATCAACATCGTTTCTGTCCGGACAGGTGACGTGCAGCAGGAAACCATCGACCTGTTGGAGGACATGCGCGTTCCCTGCGGACTCTATCTTCAGGAACAGATTCGCGGTCTCTCGAAAAACTGCCTAAACGCGATGAACCCAAATCTCTTCACGACGGACAAGCTCAATGAGACAGCGTGTTACAAGTCAAAGGCACTCGACTACTATCGGCAGCTTGCAATCGACGTTGTGAGGGAGTACGAGAATCACGTTCAACTCGCCGAACTCGCGGACCCCGCTGAGAGCCAGTACCTCGTTGGTGCCTATGAGCCTTCAGGGAGCGTCAAGAAACAGTTCGACCACGCCGCGCACCCGCATTACGACGTAAAGGCTTTCAACGGTGATGAAGGGGAGTTCGCCAAGGCGCTTGATCGATTCAACTATCCGTGGGTCCGCAACAAGGATCGTGTGGCGTACGGCATTCCGCTCCCAATCAAGAGCGGGTCGTCGAGTCAGTTTTTTCCCGACTTTCTTTGGTGGGTCGGAAAGGATGTCTCTAACGCGGTTGTCTGGTGCATCGACACAACCGGCCGATTCATACTCGAAGAGAAGCTTCACACGAAGCTACTTACCCTGCCTCCGCCACTGCGGATCGCTCTGGTGGTGCGCGGAAAGCTGGACTCGGAGCACCGGAAGATTGCGGATGACGGCTGGACAGTTCTGAGATTCAGGCTTGGTCACGCGGGACCCGAGGCGTTCGACGAACTTGACGAACTGCTACGAACCCTCGTTTCCGAGAGCGGCATTGAGAAGGGCGGCAAGAGGCAGGACAAAGCCGTCCTGACCACGAACGGTAACCCAACCCGTAGTCGGCCACCCAAGGTGGCGAAGAAGTAGTGCATGTCTCTCTGAAATGAGTGGTCTCGTGGTCAGGGACGTGCACGTCTTCGTCGAACTCCGGCCCTCGGGCGAGGGCCCCTACGTGAAGGCGCGCATCGAGGGCGCGCGCGACCCGCTACTGCGCACTTTCGTCGGCGTTCTCGGTTCTCGTGATGTGACGATCTCGGAGGCCACGGGGTGGGCACTCGGATGGCTGGCGCAGATTCGTAACGTGGTAAGGAAGGAGGCGTGATGCACCGATTCGCGCTTTTCGTGGACGGGTCCAACTTGTTCGGTGCGCTCAAGGCGATGTCCCTTGAGGTGCATGACTACGAGGCCCTGTACGGCTACGTCTACGGCGAGGCGGTCGGACTCTGGAGGGAGGTGACCCGTCAGGCGACTGCCTCTCCGGCACAGCTTCGCCGCGTCTACTGGTACGTGGTCGGTTCGATAGACGAGTGGGACCTCTCCTTGCCGCAGTCGCAGAGCGCGCTACGGAACGCCTTTCTCCGGGACAAGGAGGTGAAGGACCTCTGGCTCGGCATTACTGGAAGGACGAATCCTGGGCTCCAGGCCGAGAAATTGGAAGAGAAGGCGTGGGCTGCCTGCTTCAACGACTTCAAGGGGTGGTACGCAAAGAAGCGGTCGATTCTCGAAGGCATGAAGCGGTTCCATCAGGGGGTGCGGTCCAGCACCGATCTCATCGACATCATCGAAGGGGGTCACTGGAAGGTGGACTTCCTCCACAAATGGCTCGACGAGAAGGGACTCGACACTTCCCTCGCAGTGGACATGGTCGCCCTTCAGGACAACTACGACGTGGCCATCGTGCTCTCGGGTGACGCGGATTCCATCCCCTCGATCAAGCATTTGAAGGAGCGCAACAAGCACGTCGCCGCCGTGGAGTTCGTGAATGGCTCGCCACCCGAGGCCAAAGGTCGCACCTTCTCGACTCGGTTGCGGGAGCACGCGGACTTCGTCCTGCGCGTCTATGAGACGGAGTTACTCCGCCTTGGTTTGGCCGAGAGGCCCATGACCACTACGACAACTACCAGCGCTGGGGTGGTCCCAGTATAGACGGCCTGCGTCAGACCATGGAGAAGCTCTCACCGTTGGCAGCGAGGGCGTTGCGTCGAGGCGCCAGCATTACATCGTAGCGCCCTGCTTGGCCTTCCAGACCTTCGCGAACTCCAGGGCGCTCTCGCCCTTCGGGTGACAGTGGGCGTGTACGAGCAGACCGTTCGCGAGGGTTGTGAGACCCCCCACCGCGTGCCCCTCGATGTGGTGAACTTCCATGTCATCCCAGACGACCTCGGCGTCGCAGACGGCGCACCGCTTGCGGTCACGGTAGTAGATGATCTCCCGTTCCAGGGGACCGTAGAGCCGCTTGGGGTCCTTCATCTGCGGCTTCAGGGCGGTCCACATCTGGGCGGAAAAGAACTCGTGCCGCCGCCTGATGCTGTCCGCTCGGTCGCTGTTCACGCGCGTGTAGACTCCGTAGCGAAGCCAGTGCTCCGCCGGATTGGCGGAATCCCGTGTCGGGGTCGCGGCAGCCAGCGCACTGCGGAACGAGTCGAAGGCGTCGGCGAGGTTCGCCTCCCATGAGCGGGTGTAGTCGTCCCACACGGAATCGACGAGCAACACCAAGTGCATCGCTTCGTGACCCAGCAGCTTCTTCCGCTTTTGGTCTCGCAGGAGCCCCGTGACCTTGTCCAGAATCTCGAACAGCCGCGACGCATCGGGCGAGTCCTCGTCGAATCCCAAGTTCTCGTAGTAGAAATCGTCGATGGCCTGCGCGTTGATGTCGCACAGTCGCTCGCCGCCACTCCATCGCTTCGTCAAGTAGAGCATAGCGACTTGGGCCGCGAGTTGCCTGAACTTCCCTCGATCCTTCGCCTTGTTCGCCTTCATGAGGACGTTGAAGAAATCGCTGCCAGGGTAGCGGGCGATGCCGGGCTTCCCGCCGAGGCGTAGAACGAAGTCGGTGAAGTGCCCTGGCCAGGCATCTCGCTTCTCCTGCGAGTTGAGAGGCATGCCCGCCTGAAGTCGCACGAACAAGTCGCGCGCCTCGTTGTCATCGTGGGTCTCGATGCGCACGATGGCGAGTTCCGTTCCGAGGAACTGTTCCCTCGCGTCTTCCGGCAGGTCGCGCCACTGAAGTCGGGCCCAGGGGCATGGTTGTCGCTTGATGAATTCGGGAAAGCGTGCTTCCTGCGCGTCGGCGTTGGGATCGAACAGCTTGAACGCGCCCTCGTGGTACTCGGCGAGCGCCGTGATCCGCTGCTGTCCGTCGATCACTTCGTACCGCTGGCTGACGAGCTTGCCGACCTCGCGCTTGATGTGATGCAGGTAGATGATCGGGAGCGGATACCCTCGCAGAACCGAGTCGATGAGGCGCTTTTTCTGCGCTGCTGTCCACACCGCCCCGCGCTGGTACTCCGGGTTTACAACGAGCATCTGCTGCTTCCGGAGTTCGAGTAGCTCCTTCACGGGCATCTTGGCGGGCTCAGCCTGCATTCGGCAGCCTCCTGTTCGGATCGGGACGGAGCGGAACATCGCATTCTATTCGCCTCGGCTACCATCGCCAAGAGGCGGCAGGGGCTGCGACGACGGCTTGGCCGGGCTCGCAGAGTCGTTACGCTCCACGCCGCGTCGGTGATCCATCCACGTGCCGAACAGCGCCGCGAGCACGTCGCGAGGTGGCAAGATCGGGTGGCAAGTTGCAAGAGGTGGCAGCGCCGCGCGGACGCCCGTCCGTACAGGGGGTTGGTGAGGGTAAGAGATTGGCCTGCTCCAGGTTCAGCCGCAGTGCCGCACCGCTCCATCCCACGTCCGGTCTGCCGAACGCCTCTCTTCGCGTCCCAGTGCCGAGGTAGCACAAAGGATCGCACCACCGGGTCCCTGACCGGCGCGCCGCGCCCAGCGTGGGGTGGGTCAACGCGGGGTCTATATACCTACACTGAGTTACCCCACGTAGAATCTCAGACGAACCTCTGGTTACGGATTGGGCATGGATGCCCCAAATCCTTCACCATCGGTCAGGGCTTCGTCGTCAGAGATTCAGGCGGACACCTGCCCCGTGTCGGCCTTGCGGTAGAGAGCTTCACGGCCCCTCGCGGGCTTCTGCGTCTGGACGACGGCATCCTCGGCAAGAAGCGCGCTGATGACTTCCTTCGCCTTGTCCTCCAGGGTGCTCTCCGCCTTGCCCTCGAACTGGGGCAGCCCGTGAAGCACCTGGGCCACATCCTTGCGCGACATCTCGCGGCCGTTCTCGAACTCGGCCATGACCGCCTGCTTTGGGTCCGGGACGGCCACGACCCCGAGGCTCGGCTTCACCTTCCGAGCGCGATGTTCGTCCTGCGTCATGTCGCGGACGTGCTGGAGGGTCATCTGCTGTGCCTGCTCATCGAAGAGCATCGAGTAGATGAAGCTCTTGCAGCGGTTCCCGGCGCGATCCTTCAACTGGAATGCGTAGACCTGACCGTCGCCTGCGCCGCGATGAAGCTGCGCGTGCCAGTCAGGGGCGCTCTGGAACACGCCGCTCCCTCGCACGCGGTTCTCGTGGACCTTCTGGATGCCCTGCTTTGCCAAAGCAGACGACCATTTGTTCAGGTGCGCCATCAGCAGTACGGTCGCCCCTGTCGCGCTCGCAAGCTGGCGCAGGTTCGTCATCACGTTCTGAACCTCTCCCGAGTCGTTCTCGTTCCCGAAGAACACCGAGTGCCCGGCATCGAAGACGATCAGCTTCACGCCCTTCTCGGTGGCGTCAGGGTCGATGGAGTCGGGCTTCCCGGACTCGTCCGGCCTCCACACCTCGCCCCGCGAATGCTCGGTTCTCAGCGCCGTCAGCCCGATCTTCGTCACATCCTCAGAGAGGTCGATGCCGAGGGCGCGGTTGAACTCGAAGCGGATGCGCCCGTTGAACGGGTGGAGAGGAGGCGGATCGGGGAGCTTGCCGGACGCGACGTACTCGCCCGTCAGAACGGCTCGCCAAATCTGCCAGCCCGGCCACTTCCGGTACTCGTCCCAGCGACTGCTGACGAGCTTCTTCCACTGCCGGAGGTACTCCTCGTCGCTACCATCCTGGCCAATGAAGATGACGCCGCCTCGCGAGACTGCGTATTTGCCCATGAAAGGAGAGCCGGTCGAGACTGCCCGCGCGAGTTCGAGGCCGAACCAGGTCTTCCCGACGAAGCTCTCGGCACTCAACAGCGCCAGGGAACCCTGCGTCAGCACGCCCTCGACGAGGTATGGCCGCTCCGGGCGGAGGAGGAGGTCTTCCACCGAGGTCGCGGGGCCGAGGTCGGCGTATGCGTACTCACCCTGCTCGTCGCGCTCATCGCGCCGGCTGACGAGGTCATCCGCCCGAATCGGCTCGAAGTGCTCCTTGCGCATGTCCTGCGCCCTCCCTGGCCGGCGTGTGGCAGCTCATCCGAGGTTATCGGCCCCGATGGGACCGAAGGTGAGTCTCGACGACGCGGACGAAGAGGCCCGTCCTGGGCTCGTGATGCCGCAGCAGGAACGAGAGGCACGACAACGCGACCGCATCCGACAGGAACGGCACTCCGTCGCACACCTCCAGGCGGCCGACTTCCATGCCCTCGCACACGAACCGGGATGGAAGGTCATCGACGGCGATGGTCGCGTACTTCGTCAACCTAACCATCAACTCGGTGCTCGGACCGTCTCCGAGGATCGCTTCCTCCAGGGTGTCCGGCAGCGTCGAGGTGTCGGTGACGAGGACCCATCGCGTGGAGGCAGGATTGGGGAAGGCGAGCAGGCCGATGTCGGTCCGCCGACGCCGGCCGTAGACGAGCGGCCGTCCTGTCCCGCGAAAGTGGCGTTGTGCGCGGCGCATGAAGGTGGCAGGGATCGAGGCAGCGCTCATCGCAGGTCCTCGCTGTGAAGTTCGGGCTCCACCCCTGGGCGGGATCGATCCCATCTAAGCTGCCCCTCGCGCTTCGCGATCTTCCACGCCTGCGTGCGCGACACGAACCTACCGGTGGATGTGACGAAGCCGGGGATCATCTCCGTCCACACCGTGCTCGGCGCCAGCCGCAGAGCGCGAGATGCCACGTGCACGGCGACTTTGTGGCTCGTGCCCTCGAAGACCCGTCCCCTCGCCCGGATCGCTGCCCATGCGACTCGTTCGCGGCTCACACCAGGCCCCTTGCGCGGAGGCTAACGACACCTCGCCTTGCGACGACGATGTGGTCGAGCAAGCCGATCCCGAGGATCTCGCCCGCCTGCACAAGACGGCGAGTGATCGAGATGTCCTCTTCGGAAGGCTCCGGATCTCCGCTCGGATGGTTGTGCACCACGATGATGCTTGCGGCAGACGCGAGAACCGCTGGGCGGAACACCTCCCGAGGGTGGACGATGCTGGCGTTGAGCGAGCCGATGCTCACCGTCTCGACGGCCGTGCACTCGTGCCGGGCGTTCAGGAGAAGCACCACGAAGTGCTCACGCGCTTCTGCCTGGAGCTTCCGACCGATGATCGCTACGACATCATCGGGGCCGCGCACCGGCTTCGGGACCCGGCCACGGTAGCGGCGGCGCGTCAGTTCGCAGACGTACAGCGGGGCGGCGCTCACGACCGCCTCCAGGCCAGTACCTGCCAGTGGTCGAGGTAGACCTGAACTTCCTCGCCGGCTTCCAGGGCCTCGGCAATGGTCAGCATGGGCCGCCAGTCACCCGCGAACGAAACCGCCCGACCGCACTCGTCGGTGCCCTCGCCGAGGGCCACGGTGCAACCGGGCGTGATCTGGACGTGATTGACGGTGACGCGGAGCGGTGGGCTGGTGCCAGATTCAGCGAACGGCTTCTGAGGATTCAGCATGGCTACCTTCTGGCCGGGGTCCGGCCGCGCGGTCATCCGTGGCAGATATGGTCCGTTTGGGCCTGGGAGGGTCAGAGGGGCGGCGTCGAAGCCGCGAGGCGGCCCTGTGTCACCTTCTGTGCGAAATCGAACCGGATTTCGCTCAGTTGTGGTCACACGCCGGCGGCGTAAGTTCTGACCGCATGGATAGTGGTCCGGAACGTGCTCAGGAGCGCTTGCGGATTTCCAATCGTGCTCCTTCAGCCGCTCGGACATCTCTCCGCTCGAGCGTCGGAACCGAGGACGACGGCGGCGCTGGCTCCGAGCGACGGCACGCAAAGATCGCGGGGGACTCTACCCAGTCGCCCCGCGCCGTGGCAAGCCGGGCCGTGGATGAAGCGAGCCGTCGAACCCTGAGCCAGCCGCGGCCATCGCGGCCTGCGGGAACGCTCAAGTCCTCGTGCGAAGGCGTCGATGATGCACGGCATGCGGAAATCTCCTCGAGCGGTCGTTGGCCTGATGTGGCTGGTCTTCCTGGTCGCCACCGGCACGGCCCCCTCGAGCGCGGCGCCTCCCACCCGCCTCGGCGCGTCGATCCCGCTTCGCATCCTCCTCCTTCCCCTTCGGCTCAACCCGCTCTTCCGGCATCACGCTCCGGCCGAGGGGAGCGACGATCGATCCGTAGGGACGAATCGCTCGGTGGTCTGCTTCGACGTGAGCGAGCCGACCCGGGCGCTCTACCTCGAGATCCACGGCGAGGTCGAGTTCGAGCGCGTCGACGTCGGATTCCAGGACGGCGGCAGCGAGTCGGTCGATGCCTTCGGCTCGGTGCGCTCGAACGGCCTGTTCGAGATCGAGCAGTTCGATTCCGCCCGCAGCGTCGCCCAGGTGCGAGTGATCCTTCGGGCGCGCGGCGTCCCGGCGCGCGTCGGACTCCGCCTCGGCGTATAGCCGGGGCGCGATCGCCGCGGCGACGCGTCAGCCGCCGCTGGGCTGAGGACCCGAGGCGATGGTCGGGGTCGGATCCACCGCCGCCGCGGCCACGCGGCGGCCGGCGGCCGCGAGCTGCGAGGTGTAGCAGCGAAAGCAAGCCGGGTAGTACTTCTCCTCCGCCCCCAGATCGATGCTCGGCCCGTCGATCGTCGCCACGCCGTTGGTGTGCTTCAGGTTCATGATCGCCTTGCGGTTGCAGAAGGCGCAGGTGGTCTTCACTTCCTCGATGGTGTCGGCCATCTCGAACAGGCGGCGCGCCCCGTCGAACAGCTGGCCGCGGAAGTCGGTACGCAACCCGTAGCAGATCACCGGCACTTCGAGCTCGAGCGTGATGCGCCGCAGCTGATCGATGACCGCAGGGCTCACGAATTGCGCTTCGTCGACCAGCGCGCAATGGAGGCCGCGGAAGTCGTCGTCGTCGAGGCGCGTGTCCGGGTGCAGCAGCAGGTCGGCATCGGTGTCCAGTCCGGCGCGCGAGCGGATCTTGGAGGCGCCGAAGCGGGTGTCGAGACTCGGCTTCATCAGCAGCACCCGCTTGCTCTGCTGGCGATAGTTGTGGGCGACCGCCAGCAGATTCAGCGTCTTGGCGCTGCCGACGGTGCCGTGACGGAAGTAGAGCTTGGCCATTTCGGCTCCTCGGGCGAGGGGTGATCTCTAGAGTGTCTTGACGAGCAGAGGCAACGGCCGGGCGGGACCCTCGCCGAGCTCGAAGCATGCGGCCACGCGTTCCAGATAGTCCGACGACGGCCGGGCCAGCGGACCGAGCTCGAGCACGCACAGCACGTCGCCGCGCGCCACGCGATCTCCGGTCTTCTTGAGGAAGCGCAGGCCCGAGGCCGGGTCGATCACGTCGTCCTGGCGCGCGCGCCCGCATCCGATCTCGATCGCGAGCAGTCCGAGCTCGCGGGTCCGCATCCCGGTCACCGTGCCGGCGCTGGGCGCCGGCACGTCGCGCCGCGCCACCGGCTGCGCCAGCCGCCGCGGATCCGCGCACACCCGCGGGTCGCCGCCCTGCGCTTCGATCACGCGCTCGAAGCGCTCGAGCGCCTTTCCACTCCCGATCGCCGCCTCGAGCTGGCGCCGCGCCGCGGCGGCGTCGGTGGCCGCTCCGGCGGCGAGCAGCAGATCGGTCGCGAGCAGGAACGTCACCTCCTTCAAGTCCGCGGGGCCCTCGCCGCGCAGCGACCGAATGGACTCCTCCACCTCGTTGGCGTTGCCCGCCGCCGCGCCGAGCGGGCGATCCATCGCGGTCAGATGCGTCGTGGCCTTGCGGCCGGTGGCCCGCGTCGTGTCGAGCATCGCCCGCCCCAGCGCCTCGGCGTCCTCGGTCTTCGCCATGAAGGCGCCGTTGCCGGTCTTGACGTCGAACGCCACGGCGTGGGCGCCGGTCGCGAGCTTCTTGGAGAGGATCGAGGCGGTGATCAGCGGAATCGACTCGACCGTGCCGGTGACGTCGCGCAGCGCGTAGATGCGGCGGTCGGCGGGGGCCACGCGCTCGGTCTGGCCGATCAGGGCGCAGCCGACGGTATCGAGCAGCCGGTCGAACGCCTCGCGCGGCAGCGCGGTGCGAAAGCCCGGGATGGATTCCAGCTTGTCGAGCGTGCCGCCGGTGTGGCCGAGCCCACGACCCGACATCATGCCGGTCTTGACCCCGCACGCCGCGATCAGCGGCGCGAGCACCAGCGTCACCTTGTCGCCCACGCCCCCGGTCGAGTGCTTGTCGGCCACGAAGCCGTGGCGCGAGAGATCCCACGTCTCCCCCGAGCGCATCATCGCGTCGGTCAGCCACGCGGTCTCCTGCGTCGTCATCCCGCGACAGCAGATCGCCATCAGCAGCGCGGCCGTCTGCTCGTCGGGGATCGCGCCGTCGGTGACGCCGCGCACGAAATCGCCGATCTCGCCCTCGGTCAGCGCTCCGCCATCCCGCTTCTTGACGATGGTTCGTGTGAAGAGACTCATCGCGACGAAGCCTTCCCGACCGTGTCGGGACTCGTGGGAGTGGCAGCGGACGCGGCGAGTGAACGCGTGATCTTCGCCCGCCACGTCTCCGCGGCTTGGACGATGCGCGCCTCGTCCAGGGTCTGGAGAGAGCGCCCGTCGAACAGCACGCGTCCGGCCACCATGGTGAGCGAGACGTCGCTCGCCTTGGCCGCGTACACCACGGTCGAGGTCAGGTCGTACACCGGCCGCACGCGCTCGCCGGTCAGGTCGATCGCGATCAGGTCGGCCTCCTTTCCGACTTCGATCGAGCCGATCCGATCGCCGAGGCCGAGGGCGCGCGCGCCCTCGAGGGTCGCCATCCGGATCAGGTCGCGCGCCGGCAGCGCGGTCGGATCGAGCTGCGCGACTTTGGCGAGCTTCCCGGCGAAGTCCATGGACTCGAGCATGTCGAAATCGTTGTTCGAGCCGGCCGGGCCGTCCGTGCCGAGCCCGACCACGACGCCGGCCTTGAGGGCCTTGGCGATCGGAGCGATCCCCGATCCGAGCTTCATGTTCGATTCGGGATTGTGCGACAAGGCGACCTTGTCGCGCGCCAGGAGCTGCAGGTCGTCGTCCGAGAGCCACACTCCGTGGGCCACGACGGCGCGCGGCCCGAGGAACCCGATCGAAGCCAACCACGCGGTCGGCGTGGCTCCGTACTTCTCGCGGATCGTCTTCTGCTCGTCCTGGGTCTCCGACAGGTGCGTCAGCAGCGGGGCGCCGTACTCGTCCGCCAGCTTCCGCGCCGACTGAAACGTGGCGGCCGAGCAGGTGTACGGCGCGTGCGGCGCGATCGCCGCGGTGATGCGGCGGTGGCCCTTCCAGCTGGCGAGGAACCGGGTGGTGTAGGCCACGGCCTGATCGTGGTTCTTGTTGTCCGGCACCGGGAAGTCGATCCAGGTCTCGCCCAGCACCGCGCGCATCCCCGCCGCATCGACCGCGTGGGCGACGTCGTCCTCGAAGTAGTACATGTCGGCGAAGGTCGTCGTCCCGGAGCGGATCATCTCGGCCATCGCCAGATTGGTTCCGTCGCGGACGAACGCGGGGCTGACGTTCCGGGCCTCGGCCGGGAAGATGTATTTCTGCAGCCACTCCATCAGCGGGCGGTCGTCCGCGATGCCGCGCAGCAGACTCATGGCGGCGTGGGTGTGCGTGTTCACCAGGCCCGGCATGAGCACGGCGTGCGGCCGGTCGATCCGGCGACGGGCGGCGTAGCGGCGCGTGATCTCCGCCGCCGTGCCGATCGCCACGATGCGGCCGTCCTGGATCGCCACCGCCGACCCGGGCAGGATGCGGAACTCCGGGTCGACCGTGAGGACGAAGCCGGCGCTCACGATGAGGTCGACGCCGCGGCGAGTCGCAGGCTGCGCCAGGACCGGGCGCGACAGCGCGAGCGCGAGCAGCCCCAGCGCGAGACGAGCGACTCGCACGCGCTAACCCTTGAACTCGAACGGACGCGGGAACAGCGCCGAGAGTTGCATCGCCTCGCTCGGCCCGCGCACCGAGTGCAGGATCACCAGCACGTCGCCGGCTTGATCCCAGAGCACCTGCCGGCAGGCCCCGCACGGCGAGGTAGGACGCGCCTCGTCGGTGGCCACCACCAGCGCGGTGAAACGGCGCGCGCCCTCGGACACGGCCTTGAAGATGGCGTTGCGCTCGGCGCAGACGGTGAGCCCGTAGGACGCGGACTCGACGTTGACGCCGGTGAAGATGCGACCGTCGTCGGCGAGCAGCGCGGCCCCGACGTGGAATTTCGAGTAGGGTGCCACCGCGTGGTCGCGCGCCTTGGCCGCCGCCCCGACCAGGCGCTCGCGATCGGAGTCGGAGATCATCGCGCCTCCCTCCCGGCCTTCGCGTCGGCCCTCTGGCTCACCTCCGCGCCGAGAGCGCCGACCAGCGCGCGCAGCAACCGGACGATGTCGCCCTTGACGCGCTCGGTCGTCTCCAGCACCTCTTGGTGGTCGAGTTTCTTGGGCAGCACGCCGGCCGCCATGTTGGTGATGCACGAAATTCCCACCACACCCACCCCCATCTGGTTGAGCGCGATCACCTCGGGGACCGTCGACATCCCGACCGCGTGGGCGCCCCAGCTGCGAAAGGCGCGGATCTCGGCGGGCGTCTCGTAGGAAGGACCGTGGACTCCGACGTACACGCCTTCCTGGAGCTTCACCTGGACCGTGGGCGCGACGCGCAGCGCCAGCGCGCGCAGCTCCTTTCGGTACGCGTCGCTCATGTCGGGGAAGCGCGCGCCGAGGTCGTCGTCGTTGGGCCCGATCAGCGGATTGTCGCCGAAGGCGTTGATGTGGTCGGAGATCAGCATGAGGTCGCCCACCGCGAAGCGCGTGTCGATGCCGCCGGCCGCGTTGGTGACGATCACGGTGCGGCAGCCGATCCGCCCCAGCACCCGCGCCGGGAAGACCACCGCGGACATGGGGTGGCCCTCGTAGTAGTGGATCCGCCCCGACAGCACCGCGACCGCCACGTCGTTCACGGCGCCGAACACCAGCTTGCCCGCGTGGCCGGCGACGGACGAGCGCGGGAAGCCCGGGATCTCCGAATAGGGAATCGCGACCGGCCGCTCCAGCGCGTCGGCGAACTCGCCCAGACCCGACCCCAGGATGACGCCCACCGCGGGCTCTGACGGAGCGCGCTCCCGCAGGAACCTGACCGCATCGGCAAGAGCTGGGTTCATGGCCGCGCTCACCGGCTCAGGATGCCCGCGATCGTGGCGGACATGAAGGTGGCGAGCGATCCGCCCAGCAGCGCCCACAATCCGAGGCGCGCGATGTCGCTCTTCCGGGACGGCGCCAGGCCGCCGATGCCGCCGATCTGGATCCCGATCGACGAGAAGTTGGCGAACCCGCACAGCGCGAACGAGGCGATCAACCGACCCTTCTCGGTGACGAAGGCCATGCGCGACATCTCGGCGTAGGCCACGAACTCGTTGATCACGGTCTTGAATCCGATCAGCCGCGCGACGGTCGGGCAGTCGGCCGCGGGAACGCCCATCACCCAGGCCAGGGGCGACAACGCGATCGAGAACAGCCACTGGAGCGAGAACGTCTTGATCGGGTCGACGCCGGGGCCGGGCGCCGCGAAGTGCCCGAACGGCAGCCGCGGTCCGATCCAGCCCAGCAATCCGTTGAACATCGAGATCAGCGCGATGAAGGCGATCAGCATGGCAACGATGTTGATCACCAGCGTCATGCCCTGCGAGGCGCCGGCCGCCGCGGCCTCGATCACGTTGGCGTGCTCGCGCTCGATCTTGACCCGCACGTGCCCGGCGGTGACCGGCTCATCGACCTCGGGGCGCAGGATCTTCGCGATCACGATCGTCGCGGGAGCGGCCATGACCGAGGCGGTGATCAGGTAGTTGGCGGGAATGCCCATCGCGGCGTAGGCCAGCAGCACGGCGCCCGAGATGTGCGCCATTCCGCCGGTCATCATGGTCAGGAGCTCGGACGAGGTCATCTTCGGGATGAAGGGCGCGATGATGATCGGGGCCTCGGTCTGTCCGATGAAGATGTTGGCGGCCACGGCCAGCGACTCGGCCCCCGAGACCTTCAACAGCTTGGTCATCACGATCGCGAACAACTCGACGATGCGCTGCATGATGCCGAGGTAGTAGAGGATGGTGAAGAACGAGGCGATGAAGATGACGATCGGCATGACCTTGAACGCGAAGATGAAGGGCGCGAAGTCGACGTGCGTCGCCTGGCTGATCTTCGCCATGACGTCGGGCTGGGCCAGCCAGGCGAACACGAACTCGGCTCCCTTGTCGGAGTAGGCGATCGCTCCGGTGACGCCGTCCGAGAAGCTCTTGAGCAGCTTCGCGCCCATCGGCCAGGCGATCACGATGCCGGCCAGGGCGAACTGGAGCGTGAGCCCCCAGACCACGGTGGCCCAGCGGATCTTGGAGCGGTTGCGCGACAGGAGCGTCGCCAGCGCGATGATGACAGCCAGGCCGATGAGGCCCGTGAAACGGTCCACCCGTTCCTCCTCTCGCGGAGCCGAGATCGACCGGCTCGCTCAATAAGGGACCCGGTCCTCCTTGCGTCGCCATTCCTCGAATGCCACCAGCGCCTCGCGGCGCAGCATCGACTTCATCTTGATCCGCCGCTGACCGACCGGCCGCGCCACCTCGCGATAGATGAAGTCGTCATCGAAGTCGATGCGCGCGGCGTCCTTGCGCGTCGCGGCGAAGGAGACGTTGCGGAGGTGCGACCAGTAGATCGCCGCCAGGCACATCGGGCACGGCTCGCAGCTCGCGTACAGGTCGCAGTCGCCGAGGTGGAACGTGCGCAGGCGCCGGCAAGCGCCTCGGATCGCGACGATCTCGGCGTGGGCCGTCGGATCGTTGGCCGACGTCACCTGGTTCCAGCCGCGCGCGATCACCCGATTGCGGCGCACGATCACGGCGCCGAAGGGCCCGCCCGAGCCGCGCCGCATCATCCGGATCGAGAGTCCGATGGCCTCGCGCATGAACTTCCGGTTCACGCGCCTCCACCTCGAGGTTTCATTCGAGCGCTCCCCCTCCTCGCTTCGTGCTCCCAACGACGTGCCGGGCGCGGACGGTAAGGCACCGGCGGCGGTTAATCCAGCAATCCATGCGCGTCGGGCGGCCCGAGGCGCCGGCGGCCGGGCCGCCCCAGAGCGCCCGGATCGCGTTTCCAAAAAATAGGATTCTGGGGAATACTGTCGGCCGTGCTCCAGACGCCCACGGTCCCCACGCAGCCCAGCATTCGCGTCCTGTTCAGCGCCGAGCAGATCGCCACGCGCGTGCGCGAGATGGGCCTCACCATCGCCCGCGACCTGGGGCCTCGGACCCGCGCCCCGATCTTTGTCGGCGTTCTGAAGGGGGCGAGCCTCTTCATGAGCGATCTGGCGCGCGCCACCCCGTTGGACACCGAGTTCGACTTCGCGACCCTCTCCTCCTACGGCAGCGGCACGACCTCGAGCGGCAACGTTCGGCTCGAGTCCGACCTGCGCAACGACATCGCCGGCCGCGACGTGCTGGTGTGCGAAGGGGTGGTCGATTCGGGGCGCAGCCTGGCCTTCCTCATCGACCTGCTGGGCCGGCGTAAGCCGGCGAGCATCCGGGTCGCTGCCCTGCTCGACAAAGTGCCGTGCCGCAAGGTCGAGGTGCCGGTGGACTACGCCGGCTGGAGGATCGGCGAGGAGTTCGTCGTCGGCTACGGCATGGACTATGGTGAGCGTTACCGCGGTCTGCCCTACGTCGGAGTCCTCGAGAACCCCTGATCAACGGGTGAGGATCAGCTTGCGCGCGACGGTCTTCCCGTCCATCGCGAGGCGAACCCAGTAGACCCCGGCGCGGTCGGGAGCGCCCGAGCCGTCTCGGCCGTCCCATCTCGCCTCGTGCTCGCCTGCGCCCAGCGCCGCGTCCAGCAGCGTCCGCACCCGGCGTCCGGAGAGATCGTAGATCGCCAGCGACACGCGGCCCGCGGACGGCATGCTGAAGCGGATCGCGGCGCCACCGCGGGAGGGATTGGGCCGGCTCGGTTCGAGCGCGAGCGCCGCGGGCGCCTCCGGCCCCACTCCCACCTGCGTCCCTCCCGACTCCGCGTAGCGCGCGCGCCACTCCTGGTAGTAGATCCCGGCAGTGATCGGATCGTGGAGGATGATGCTGTTCTCGTCGTTCACGGTGTTCGCCGCGTTGCTCCAATTGTGCGAGCCGGTCCAGACCGCGGCGTCCGGCGATCCGTGGTCGAAGATCGCGTACTTGTGGTGCAGGAGGTTGAAGTCGGTCGAGCCGTCGAGCAGCACGTCCGCGCGCGGCGACCAGTAGTCCGCATACGCGGTTTCGCCATCGAGCTTGCAATAGTCGGAGCCTTGCGAGCCGCAGGCGCTGGGGCCGGCGCTCACGTCGAGCACGACCCCCACCTCGTAGCCGAGGGCGGCGAGCGAGTCGCGGTGCAGCTTGAGGTAGTGGCTCAACGTGTCGGAGGTGAACTCGAGCAGGCAGGCGAGCACGCCGTGCTGCGAGCGCCA
>JACXTT010000699.1_pt1 | contig 57364 bp, 47 predicted proteins | sample 9270951 | NCBI WGS metagenome assembly JACXTT01 (sample SAMN15532306, study PRJNA645909) | rock metagenome | isolation source: weathered quartz diorite | place: Puerto Rico | collected 2017-06-21
GTCGCCGCCGATGACGGGGTCATGCCACAGACCGCGGAAGCAATCGCGCATGCGCGTGCTGCCAATGTCCCGATGATTGTGGCGATCAACAAGATCGATAAGCCTGATGCCAAGCCCGAGCGCGTGCGCAACGAATTGTTGCAATATGAGGTGCAAGTCGAATCCCTTGGCGGCGAAACGCTCGAGGCCGAAGTTTCGGCAACCAAAAAAGTCAATCTTGATAAGCTGCTCGAATTGATCGCGCTGCAAGCCGAACTTCTCAACCTGGGGGCCAACCCGATGCGTCCGGCCGAAGGCACCGTAATCGAGGCGCGGCTCGACAAAGGCAGAGGCCCGGTGGCGACCGTGCTCGTTCAACGCGGCACCCTCAAAATTGGCGATGTGATCGTTGCCGGCTCCGAATGGGGCCGTGTCCGTGCTCTTCTCGACGACACCGGTTCCGCGAGGCAAAATGCCGGGCCCTCGACCCCAGTCGAGGTCCTTGGCTTTTCCGGCTCGCCCGAAGCCGGTGACCGTGTCGCCGTCGTCGAAACGGAGACGCGGGCGCGGGAGATCACCGAATATCGCGAACGGCAGCGGCGTGATAAGGCCGCGGCGCGGGGCACCGGGGCGCGCGGCTCGCTATCCGATATGATGAGCCAGCTGAAGACGGCCGGACGCAAGGAATTTCCTCTCGTCATAAAGGGCGACGTTCAGGGTTCTGTCGAGGCCATTGTCGCAACGCTCGAAAAGCTCAATACCGAAGAGGTGGCGGCGCGCATCCTTCATGCGGGTGTGGGCGGTATTACCGAATCCGATATCACTTTGGCCGAAGCCTCCCGGGCAGCTGTTATCGGCTTTAATGTGCGTGCCCATAAGGAAGCCCGCGCTCTTGCCGACCAGACCGGCACCGAAATTCGCTATTACAACATCATTTATAATCTCATTGACGACGTAAAAGCCGCGATGTCGGGTCTGCTTGCGCCAACCTTGCGCGAGGAAATGCTTGGCAATGCCGAGATTTTGGAAATCTTCACGATTTCAAAGGTGGGCAAGGTCGCGGGTTGCCGAGTTGTGGAGGGCAACGTTCAGCGCGGCGCCCAAGTCAGGCTCATCCGCGACAACGTTGTCGTGCATGAAGGCAAGCTTTCGACCCTCAAGCGCTTCAAGGACGAGGTCAAAGAGGTGCAGGCCGGTCAAGAATGCGGCATGGCGTTCGAGAGTTACCAAGACATGCGGATTGGCGATATCATCGAATGCTACAATGTGCAGGAGATCAAGCGCTCGCTGTGAGGGCGGGCCGATAAAAGCACGATCGATTGAAGTTGGAGTCGACTATGGTGGCCAGACCAGGACAAGATGCAAAGCGGCTCGGCGAGGGGAAGGCCGACCCGGTCGGAGCTTTTTCCGATTTTTTTTTAGTAGCGGCCAAGCGGGGCACTTTTTATACGAATCCAACTGAGAAGGTCATTGCTGCGATCCTGACGGAGCTTGCTGCACGCAACGAGCCAGGATCTCGCCGGTCTCTCGAGGAAGCGCTGCATTTGTTAAGATATTCTGTGCTCCCGGCGGATGCGCCGGAGGTGGTCCTGTGGGAGCTATGGGATGCGGCAGTCGAGTCGCGAGGCCGCAGCGCGCAGGCGTTGGAGGAGCTGGCCGAATCGACAGGGGCAGCGATCGCACGCATCTCCGCGCGAGGCGATCGAATCGACCGCATTCAGAAAGAGACACGCGCGTTATTGAATGCATTGGCGGCTCCAGAGGCGGATCATTGACCAAAGACGAGCCCGAAACCCGGAAAGTCGAGGAACAGGCCGATGTCCAGAAACCTGCCAGCAAGGGCAAGGGTTTGTCATTGCCATCTTTGCGGAAGATTGGAGAGTTTCTCGCCAATGTCTTGACCATCGAGAGATCGGTCGATGCGCTGAAAGACCGAACAAAGAATCTCGAGGCCGAGGTGCAACGTCTCTAGCGGCAAGTTGATGAACAAGCCGGCGAGCTGAAAGTTTTGGTTACTTTCGTTCATTCTTCGCTGCGAGACCAAATCGAAACGCGAGCCGAGCGCGCGGCGATCCGCGTTCTCGAGCGGCTTGCATCGCTGCAGGAAGATGAGCGGCGACAATTGCAAATTGAGCAGCCGCCCGGGAGAAAACGGTAGAATACTCGGCGCGGAAAATCCATGTCCAGAGCTCACTATCAACATGGCGGCGAGCCTTCGCAGCGGATGTTGCGCGTGGCCGAACTTATCCGCCAGGCCATGTCCGAGCTACTGGTTCGTTCCGCTTTGCGCGATCCGGTTCTCGATAGCCGGACGATCACAATTCCGGAGGTGCGCATGAGTCCGGATCTGAAGTTTGCCACAATCTATGTCATGCCGCTTGGCGGCAAGGGAACGGCTGAGGTTCTTGCTGCGCTTGACCGGCACAAGAAACATCTGCGCGCGGAAATTGCGAAATATATCAGCCTGAAGTTCGCACCAGATATCCGCTTTCAAGCAGATCCGCGCTTCGATTATGATGCGAAGATCGGTGCATTGCTCGAACTGCCGCAAGTGAAACGCGATTTGGACAAGGACAGGGACCAGCAAGAATAATGCTCCGCGCCGGAAACCGAAACGACGTTCACGGCTGGCTCGTGCTCGATAAACAAGCCGGAATGACGTCGACCTGTGCCGTGTCCCGGCTGAAGCGCCTGTTCAACGCCAAGAAGGCGGGGCACGCAGGTACACTCGACCCGATTGCAACGGGAGTTTTGCCGGTTGCCTTTGGGGAGGCAACAAAAACCGTGCCTTTCGTTCAGGATGGCGAAAAGGCCTATCGCTTTACCGTGCGCTGGGGGATTGAGACCAGCACCGACGATTGCGAGGGGAAGGCTGTGGCGCGATCCGAGAAGCGTCCCGCGGCCGCCGAGATCGCCGCCCTGTTGCCGCGGTTTACCGGGTCGATCGAGCAGCGGCCGCCCGCCTTTTCGGCGATCAAGATCAATGGCGAACGCGCCTATAACCTAGCGCGCAGCGGCGGGGCGCCGCAATTGTCTGCGCGCACCGTGACGATATATGCATTCGACCTCATTGATGCGGCTCGTGACGCTGCGATTTTCGAGGCCCGCTGCGGCAAGGGCTCCTATGTGCGCGCACTTGCACGCGATCTGGGGAGGAGCCTTGGCTGCTATGGGCATGTCGGCGTTTTGCGGCGGACCCGCGTCGGGCCCTTTTCCGAGACCGATGCGATTAGTTTATCGGAATTGGAAATGGAATCATCGCGCACCCAAGCCTTGCGCCACGTCGAGGCTGGCCTTTCGGAGCTGCGGCGCGTGGTTGTTGACAAGGGCAGCGCGGCAAGACTCCGGCGCGGCCAGCCGGTCCTGCTGCGCGGCCAAGACATACCGCTTGAAGGACCGGCTTATGCGGCTTGCGGCGGCCTTGTCGTCGCCGTTGGGTCGGTCGAGCGGGGTGAGCTCATTCCCGGCCGCATCTTTAACCTTTTTTCGTAATCCCGTTCATCGCGGGGCGTGTTAATGTAGTGTAACGATCTTATCGCTATTCCACCCCATTTGAAGGAATATAGGCTTGCGACTCCGCAGGATTGCAAAGAGAAGGGCTTGAAGCCCCGACAATCAGCCATCCGGCGGCAATAGCAGCAGCAACCACGGCCAAGCGCAAAGCCACAAAGAGCCGCGTCCGCGGCGTTCGGCGTGGCGTCATGTTGCCATGGGTCCTCCTGCAGCAGGCCTCCGGCGCCGCCACTAAGGCTACCGCCGGTACATCTTTTTGACTGCATGGACACTCCAGGCCCGGGTGAGGCTCGGCTTATAGGCTCACCGGCGACGCCTAAATTACGGCGCATGCCGTTCCTACATCCGTAAGATTTCAACCTCCCTGGACGTGAACCGCGAGATTCGGCAATTTTGAATGCCAAAAAGGACCCTAAATGCTATTTGAGACAGCACATAACGCACGCTCGGCAATCTCGAAGCGCAATTTTGCTCCGGAAGCTACGCCCAAGTAAAATTGTGGCAGGAATATCCATTACACAAAATTGGCCGCAAGGAATTGGTCCAAAACGACGAAGGTAAAAGCCGCTAGAAGCGAGACGTTTAGCCGCCTTGACTAACAGCGCCAGAACCGGCATCAGCCCGTTTGGTTCATTCCACCAAGCGAGCACGGGGAATTGAGGCAGCCGTCAAATCTTCGCACGGCGTGAGGATCGCCGGGTTGACGGCGGATAACTGCAAAAACGCAAGAAGCAAGGATAAATCAGGGATGGCAATAGCCTTCGCAATCGGACTGGTTTTGCTCATAGGCGGCTCCGTGTTGTTTCACGTATTGAGCCCTTGGTGGATGACACCGATTGCCTCCAATTGGGGCGGCATTGACGGCACGGTTTTGCTCACATTTTGGATTACCGGGATCTGTTATATCGCCATTTTACTGTTTATGGCCTATTGCGTGTACCGTTTCCGGCACCGGCCAGGCCAGCGCGCCATGTACCAGCCGGAGAACAACCGGCTCGAATGGACGCTCGCCATCGGCACCACGGTGGCCGTGGCGGTTCTGCTCGGGCCGGGATTGTTCGTGTGGTACGAGTTCGTCACCGTGCCCAAGGAGTCGCTGGAGGTCGAAATCCTAGGGCAACAATGGCAGTGGAGCTATCGCATGCCAGGGAGAGACGGCAAGCTCGGCACCACCGATCCGCGTTACGTAAGTTCCGATAACCCGTTGGGTTTGAACCCGAACGACCCCAACGGCAACGACGATCTCGTGATCGAAGCCGGCGACTTACACCTGCCAGTCGGGAAACCGGTCAAAGTATTGCTCAGGTCGACAGACGTCATTCACGACTTTTATGTGCCCGAGCTCCGCGCCAAAATGGATTTGGTTCCTGGGCTCGAGACTTATTTCTGGTTCACCCCCACGAAACCCGGGACATTCGAGGTGCTCTGCGCAGCATTTTGTGGCGTCGGCCACCCGCAGATGCGGGGCAGTATCGTGGTAGAGAGCGACACTGCCTATCAGGAATGGCTGGAGAAGCAAAAGACCTTCGCCGATCTTTCGGCGCGGGCGAAAACCAAAAAAGCAAGTTTGACCCAATAGAACTGGCTTAAAGCTACGATAGGCTTTGAAGTGAGGATCCGCGCGGGGCCTTGAACCCTTCGAGCGGCGCAAGCCGCCCTCATGAGCAAGGAACGAGGAGAACGTTGGATGGTCGACATAGGCACAATCGAAACTATTCCGCCTGCCGAAGTACAAGATGTCGAGCTTTATCATGCAAAGAGCTGGATAACAAAATACGTATTTTGTCAGGATGCGAAAGTTATCGCAATACAATATGCGATGACGGCGATCGGTGTCGGCGTATTGGCCTTGGTCTTATCCTGGATGATTCGGCTACAACTGGCGTTTCCTGGCGTTTTTTCCTTCATCACTCCTGAGAGTTACTATCAATTCGTCACCATGCACGGAATGATCATGGTGATTTACTTGCTCACCGCGCTGTTCCTGGGGGGATTTGGCAACTATCTCATTCCGCTGATGGTGGGCGCAAGGGACATGGTTTTCCCTTATGTAAACATGATCAGTTACTGGGTCTATCTTCTCGCGGTGCTTGTTCTTCTGGCGAGTTATTTTGTGCCCGGCGGGCCGACCGGCGCCGGCTGGACCCTTTATCCGCCACAGGCCATCCTTGCAGGCACCCCAGGACAGGACGGTGGCATCATTTTGATGCTGGCATCCCTGATCCTGTTCATCATTGGCTTCACCATGGGCGGATTAAATTATGTCGTGACGGTGCTCCAGGCACGCACAAGGGGGATGACGATGATGCGCCTGCCCCTAACAGTATGGGGCATATTCACCGCCACTATTCTTGCATTGCTCGCCTTCCCCGCCCTCTTCGTCGCCTGTGTCATGATGCTGCTCGACAGAACGCTCGGGACGAGCTTCTTCATGCCCGCCGTCGTTCAAGCCGGGGAACATTTAAATTATACCGGCGGCAGTCCAATTTTGTTCCAGCACCTGTTTTGGTTTTTTGGCCATCCTGAGGTCTATATCGTCGCCCTTCCGGCCTTCGGCATCGTCTCAGACCTGATCAGCACTCACGCGAGAAAAAACATTTTTGGTTATCGCATGATGGTTTGGGCGATCGTGATCATCGCCGTCCTCAGCTTCATCGTCTGGGGCCATCACATGTACATAAGCGGCATGAACCCCTATTTCGGGTTCTTCTTCGCCACCTCGACCCTCGTCATCGCCGTGCCGACCGCGATAAAAGTCTATAACTGGACTCTGACTTTGTGGCGCGGGGACATCCACCTCACGGTCCCGATGTTGTTTGCGCTCGGATTCCTCGTCACCTTCGTCAATGGCGGCATCACCGGCCTGTTCCTCGGCAATGTTATCGTCGATGTGCCGCTTTCGGCGACGATGTTCGTCGTTGCCCACTTCCATATGGTGATGGGCATTGCGCCAATTCTCGTTGTTTTTGGCGGCATTTACCATTGGTTTCCCAAAATTACCGGCCGGATGATGAACGAGAAGCTCGGCCAGCTGCATTTTTGGGTCACCTTCTTCGGCGCCTATATGATTTACTTCCCAATGCACTATTTGGGATTTATCGGCGTGCCGCGGCGCTATTACGAATTGGGCGAGACCGCCTTCATCCCGCCATCGGCCGCGACTTTGAACATCTTTATAACCGTCGCCGCACTGGTCGTGGGGGCCGCCCAAATCATCTTCTTCTTCAATCTGATTTGGAGCCTCTTTAAGGGCAAGCCATCGGGCCCCAATCCGTGGAACGCGGCCTCGCTTGAATGGCAAACGCCCGAAACGCCCCCCGGGCACGGCAACTGGGGCAAGGATTTGCCCGTCGTCTATCGCTGGGCCTATGATTATAGTGTCCCCGGCGCGGATCAGGATTTTATTCCGCAGAACGTGCCCCCGGCGATGAGAGCGAGCTCGGCCCCGCGGCGATGAATATTGCCTTTCTGTTCCTCGGTGTCCTGATTGCCGTCGCCTTGTGGTGGCTCTATCAGCAAAGGATCACTTCAAAACCTTGGCTGGAGACGGGCGCGATCCTTGATCCGGGCGCGCCTTCCCTTCCCGCCGCGAAGGTCGGATTGGGCGTGTTTCTTGCCGTCGTCGGCTTGTTGTTCGCGCTTTTTTTCAGCGCCTATGTTATGCGAACAAGCTTTCCGGAACCCAATGTCGTCGACTGGACCCCCCTCCCAGCACCGAAGTTACTGTGGCTTAACACGGGGGTGTTAATCTTAAGCAGCGGTGCCCTGCAGTGGGCGCAAGTCGCTGCGCGCCGCGGACGGCTTGAGAGCACGACGGCGGGCCTGCTTGCGGGGGGGGCTTCCGCGTTTCTCTTTCTCGCCGGTCAGCTCATCGCCTGGCGGCAAATGGTCAGCGCCGGCTATTTCTTGACGACTAGTCCAGCCAGCAGTTTTTTCTACATGATCGTCGGCGTGCACGGCCTGCACTTGTTGGGCGGCCTCGTGGCTTTAACTCGGACGACGGGTAAGGCATTGGGAAACTTCCCCATGCGGGAGCTCCGTTTGAGCGTAGAGTTATGCGCCATATATTGGCATTTTCTGCTGCTGGTTTGGCTCGTTTTTTTCGCTCTTCTTCGTCTTTCCGGCCCGGTTTTTTTGGACAAGGGCCTCGTTTCTCTGATTTGCAGTTTTTTCTAAGGGTGAGCTCATGGACGCCGTTTACAAAATAGCAGCGCGGACGACTTCGGGAGAACGTATGATGGAACCGGTAGTTCCCGAAACGCTGGAAGTCCATGCCCAGCCTGGAGGGTGGCACGGCTTCGCCGCCGATTGGGCGTCGGACCAGCGCGCGTTCAAGAGCGCTCTTTGGGGAAAGGCCATGATCTGGATCTTTCTCCTCAGCGACACTTTTATTTTTAGCTGTTTCCTCCTCTCCTATATGACGGTAAGGATGTCGACGACCGTGCCGTGGCCAAACCCGAGCAAGGTCTTCTCGTTGACGATTGCCGGCGTCGAAACGCCGCTCCTGTTGATCGCCATCATGACCATGATCTTGATCAGCAGCAGCGGGACGATGGCCATGGCCGTCAACTTTGGCTACCGCAAAGACCGCAAGACAACGACCTATCTGATACTGGCGACCGCGGCATTTGGCGCCTCTTTCGTCGGCATGCAGGCATTTGAGTGGACCAAACTGATTCTCGAAGGTGTCCGGCCATGGGGCAATCCGTGGGGAGCAGCCCAGTTTGGCTCGTGCTTTTTCATGATCACCGGTTTCCATGGCACCCATGTGTCGATCGGCGTCATTTTTCTCTTAAACATCGCTCGAAAGGTTTGGCGGGGCGACCTCGACCGTCAGCAACGGGGGTTCTTCACCAGCCGGAAAGGCAATTATGAGATCGTCGAAACCCTGGGACTTTATTGGCACTTCGTCGATCTTGTCTGGGTGTTCATCTTTGCGCTCTTTTATCTTTGGTAAGGGAAAATCATGGCAAGCCAAACGGCCCATCAAGAAGGACAACAACACCCGATAAAGCTTTATCTGTGGGTCTGGGGCTGGTTGTTCGTCCTGAGCACCTGCTCCTATCTCGTCGATTATTTTGGCCTGCAGGGCATGCTGAGGTGGACCCTTATCCTGTTGTTCATGGTCGTGAAGGCGGGGCTAATCGTCGGTGTCTTCATGCATATGGCCTGGGAACGCTTGGCCTTGGTCTATGCCATCCTCGTCCCGCCGGGCGTGGTTTTGCTGTTTGTCGCGATTATGGCCTTCGAATCGGATTACACCCACGTTACCCGGGTCACTTTTTTCGCCGCGGCAAAACCCGCAGCGCAGGGGGCGGAAACTCAGAAGGAGCCTGCCGCGTCCCGCGCGCCGGAGGCGGAGAATTAGTGCCGGGCGCTCTTTGATGTGACAGACCTGAAGGGGGATCTATTTTAGGTCGCGGCCTAACAGCCCGCGCGATGAACGGGATCGCTCAATACAATACGGTTAAAGGATGGTGGCCGCCGTCAGACGCGGTCGGCCACGATCAAGAGGTAGCGGAAGCTTCCCTCGCGGTGCGCGGTGAGGAACGAAACTTCGATCCCGGTGGCTACCGACGACTTGGCCCGCAGCTCCCAGTAGGGGATGGTCTGCGCGGTCAGGTCGGTGACGTTGATGGGGACCAGGTTGTTAGCAGCCAGCGCCTTGAAGACTCGCTGCGCGCGTGCACGTTGCAGCTGTAGCGCTCGTCGATCTGGATGACGGCCTTGGAGCGCCCGCCGGTCAGGTGATGCAGACGTAGCGGCCGCCGAACTTGAGCATCCGGGAGAACTCGCTGTACAGCTCGAACAAGTCGACGTACATGTTGGTCTCGTTGGTCCAAATGCTCCGCAGCGAACCGGTCTCGATCCCGGTGTCGAGCATGTTCCGAAAGTGGAACTTCACGCTGTCGGCGACGCCGCGCTTCTCGGCCTGGTTGTTGGCGAACTCGACCTGGGTCTGGGAGATGGTCACGCCCTCGACCCGGCAGCCGAAACGCTGGTTGGCCATGAAGCTGGTGCCGCCGCGCCCCGACCCGGCAGGAGACGGCCGGTCGGCTTGACGTCACCCAGGTGGTCGATGAGGAAATCGGCCTGCGCGGTTTCGAGCTGGTGCAGCTCGGCGATAGTCCGCTCATCGCGGGTGTTCTCGGGGCCTTCGAGCACGGAGAGGTCGACCACGCCGATCCCGTAATGGTGGTGGTAGAGGCCGTCGACGTCACCGAGCCGCAGGTTGACGGGGTCGTTCTCCTTGTTCCAGTACTCAGCGACGGTCTGCTGATAGGGCGTGCGCAGGATGTTATTGGAGGTTGGTGCTGTCATCGCGAAAGAACTGTCCTCTCCTGTCAGGCATTCGGGACGTGGGCCCGGTAGGGGGACCCATCTGCGTTGCGTCATCATGTAGTTTTTCGGTGGTAGCGTAAGGTGGTGGCGTGCCATTCGCGGCTGCCGCCGCACCAGGCCCAGAGATCGGCTAAGAAGCAGCGGAGCGCGGGCGAACCGGTGAGACTGAGAGCGGCGGCCTCGTACTTTTTGGCGCATCCTCGCACCATCGCGGCGTTCGGGCGCGAGTGCGGCTGGCGGGGGCTCTACCCGCAAACCACCGAACTTCAGGGGCAGACGGTCTTCGCCTGGCGCGATGTGCCGCTGCTGCCGTGCGACAAGGTGCCGATCTCCGACCACCAAACCAGCGTTGTGCTAGCCATGCGCACCGGGGTGGAGCAAGAGGGGGTGATCGGGCTGCACCAGACCGGTCTGCCATTCGAGTATCGCCCGGGGTTGTCGGTTCGCTTCATGGGCATCAACGCAAAGGCGATCAGGGGTTGTCGGTTCGCTTCATGGGCATCAACGCAAAGGCGATCATCTCCTACCTGGTTAGCATCTACTATTCGGTTGCCGTGCTGGTGCCCGATGCGCTCGGCGTTCTGGAGGACGCGGAGATCGGCTGTTGAGTACATCCCAAAACGGGGGCAATTGAGTGTTGGCGTAAGAACTAAGGCCAACAACGGGCGGAAGCTATTGCCGCAGATCCGGCGGCTCGGCCGTTACAATTTTTCGCCCCAGCATCTGCTCCGTGACGGCTTCTTCAATTCCACGCAGGCGCAAAAGATCCAAAATTTCGCGCCTCGGCTGCGCGGTACTCGTAAAGATGGCGTAGGACGGCGCGACCGGTGTTTTGGTGAGCTCCGTAACGCCCGGGTGGTCACGCAAGACGTAGGCGGTTTGCCGGGCAATAGCCGGGGCCGGATCGATCCATGCAACGGGCCATGGCGCAAGCCGTTCGAATTGTGCGAGCAATAAGGGATAGTGGGTGCAGGCAAGCACGATGCAATCGGTCCGGCCGCGGCCGGTTGATACAAAGGCGGGCGCGATCTCGCGCGCTATTGCCGCTTCGTCAACCGCTTTTCCTTGCATAAAAGCTTCGGCGAGCGGTGCAAGCAGGCTCGATCCGGTGAGCGTGACATCACAATGCGCGGCGTAGGCGCGGATCAGCTCGCGCGTATATTCGCGCGCAACGGTGCCGGGTGTTGCCAGGACCGAGATCATCCCCGAACGCGATTGACTTGCGGCCGGTTTGATCGCGGGCACCGTGCCGACGAACGGAATTTGGGGAATATGTGCGCGCAAACGCGAAAGCGCGAGCGTGGAGGCCGTATTGCAGGCAACGACGACGACGTCCGGGGTGCAGCGCATGATCAGCCGGTCCATTACCGACATAACCCGGGCAACCAGATCGCCTTCCTCAAGCTCGCCATAGGGGAAGGCCGCATCGTCGGCAGCGTAGATCAAGCGCGCGCCAGGCAGAAGGCGCGCAACCTCCGTAAAAACCGTCAGGCCGCCAAGGCCGGAATCAAAGATCAAAATTGTCGGGGCTCGCGGCATGAAGGCAACCAACAAGACTGACGCTGGTTCTAGAACTAAGAAAACAATATAACCGAGGAACAAGGCAGATTTTGGTTAATACCCGGTTGAACTCTTGAGCCCGCGGATGGCGCGTTTGCGAGCTTTGGATTTCACGCCGCCCAGATTGCCGCCTCCCCGCTTCTATTTGAGTTCGCGTTCTGTGTTGAACCCTATTGAACAGCGCCGTACAAGTGTTCCAAGCGGCCAACCAAGGTTTTCAGATCGCCCCGAAGGCACAGGAATTTGATCCGGCCGGCTGCCCCGCGTTCGAGCCGTACGGCACTTGCCGGTATGCCAAGGATCTTGGCAAGCATGCGCAGCAGCGCTTCATTGGCCTTGCCGTGTTCAGGAACGGCCCGGACGCGCACCTTTAGGACTGAGCGCCCGTCCGCAAGGCGCGCAGTGCCATCGATTGCATCGCAGGAACCATTGGGCGTCAGCCGCACGGACAACAAAAGCTCGCTTCCCCGGAGACTCCAAGGGCATTGCCTAATTAACTGCGGTTCAGAAAGCGAATTGATAGCGATATCCATCGAGCACGCTGCTCAGAAAATAAATCAGAATAAGCAAAATGAGGGGCGAAATATCGATGCCGCCTAAATTCGGTATGAATCTGCGGATCGGGCGGAGCAGCGGCTCCGTCAGCGCGGTCACGAAGTTCCAGATGGAGCGCACGACATCGTTATGGCGGTTGACGACATTGAAGGCGAGGAGCCATGAGAGGATTACGGCAGCGAGAATCACAAAAGTATAAAGCCGCAGGATAAGGGACAGCACGCTCAGAAGCGACTGGAGAATAACCATTGGAACACCCGAATTCCTAGCCCAGACTACGCTCGTTTACGCGGCCCAAGCCTGGCTGGCAAGCGTTCGAATGAATGCGATCGGACGCGGTTGACCTCTCACGCCGGGCGGAGCCAACGCGCTTGCGTGACCAAAGACGGTCGCGTAAAGAGCGGCGCGGGGGGCTGTAGCTCAGTTGGGAGAGCGCTGCAATCGCACTGCAGAGGTCGGGAGTTCGAATCTCCTCAGCTCCACCAATCATTTCAATATTTTATGAGGTTCTGGGCTCACGGTTGAAGGAAGCAGGGGGAAAGCCGACACGGACGGTTTCGGGTTAATGACACTGTGAAGTTATAGTCGCCGGGACTTTAACACTGTGAAGTTATAGCCGCCCGGACTTTTTCGCATGCCGTGCAGCGTCGCTCAACCAAAACTCAGGGAAAACCGGCTCCCCGGCGATAGAAATATTGACCTGGCCGGCGAAAAGTGAGCCAAGGGCCCGAACTAATGCCCAACTGCTAAGCAAAACCCGCCACGCGACAGGCACTGAACACTCCTCGCTGCTTTCGAATTTACCTGCCAGCGAATCCGAAAAGATTCGAGCAGCTAAAACCTCTCTCTTGCTCGCGAGTTTATAGTAGCATTTCCGGAATGTGGTCCGGGATGACGATGTCGGCTTCGGTCGCCGCGGTCACCTGTGGGACGGATATCCCTGGGGCGGTCTCGAGAAGCGTTGCGCGGCCATCGGGGAAGGCGATGACCGCGAGTTCGGTGACGACCAAGTCCACCACCCGCGTCGAGGAAATTGGAAGCGTGCAGGTCTTGACGATCTTCGATGCGCCCTTTGCGGTGTGCTGCATCGCCACGATGACGCGCTTGGCTCCAGAGACCAGATCCATGGCGCCGCCCATTCCCGGCACCATCTTTCCCGGGATCATCCAATTGGCGAGCCGCCCCTTCTCATCGACCTGCAACCCGCCCAAAACCGTGAGCTCGAGATGACCGCCGCGAATGAGGCCAAACGACATGGCGCTGTCGAATGTGCTGGCGCCAGGCAAGGCCGTAACGGGACGCCCGGCCGCGTCGGTCAGCATGGGATGCGCCATGCCCTCTGCGGGAGGAACGCCGGTGCCAATAAGTCCGTTCTCGGACTGGAAGAAAACTTGCATGCCGGCGGGGAGATAATTCGCGACCAGGCTCGGAATTCCGATGCCGAGATTGACGAGCATGCCCGGCAAAAGTTCCCGGGCAATCCGGCGCGCGATGAGTGTCTGCGGTTCCATGCGGTGTTCACGAATTGGCAACGAGATAATCGACGATGGGTGCGGGAGTCACGACATGATCGGGCGGGAGCACGCCGACAGGAACGATATTGTCCGCGCTGGCGATGACGGTTTCGGCGGCCATCGCGATCACCGGATTGAAATTGCGCGCCGTGAGCGCGTAGCTCAGATTGCCGAGATAATCGGCAAGGAATGCCTGCACGAGAGCGAAGTCGGCATGCAGTGCGGTTTCAAGCAGATAGGCCTTGCCGTCCAAGTCGATGATTTGCTTACCCTTCTCGACGGGCGTGCCGAGGCCTGTTTGCGTCAGAACGCCACCGAGCCCATGCCCGCCGCAGCGTATCCGCTCGATGAGAGTGCCTTGCGGTACGAGCTCGACGTCCAGTTCCCCGGCCATCATTTGGCGCTGGGTTTCGGGATTAAGCCCAATGTGGCTCGCGATGACCTTGCGAAGAAGTTTTGCCTCTACGAGCTTGCCTATTCCCTTGCCCGGCATAGCGGTGTCATTCGCGATGACGGTGAGATCGCGCTTGTTCTGGCGAACGATCTCGTCGACGATGCGCTCCGGCGTGCCCACGGCCATGAAACCGCCGATCATCAAGCTCGCGCCATCTGGGATCATGGCAACCGCTTGAGCTAGAGAAAGGGTTCGCATTTTCGCGCCACCCGTGCGTTGATCGCGCCGCCATATTCGGCGCGCATTTTCCCAATGCCAGTTGCCCGCCATTTATACCATCTGCACATTAGGATCGGATTTCCAACAAGGATAGGCTCTGCCTATAACCGATCAGCTTTTGAACCATCGGCTCATCGTAAGAGCGAGGCGCGGCTCACCGGCATCAAGTTCGCCATTTCATCATCCATCGCGGCATAAAACCAGAAAACGTTATCCTGCGGCGAGATGGCGAACTTAGGCTGTTTGATCTAGGGGTAGCACGCCTCCCATCTAGTAGACATACCCATTGCGGCGGCGCCAGGCACGCCGAGCTACATGGCTCCGGAAGTCCTGTCGGGGGCAGACGGCGACGAGAAATCGGACCAATTTGCGTTGGGGCTCAATCTACAGGATGTTCGGCCGCGCTTATCCTTGCGGCGAAGTCGAGGCATTTCCCGTCCCCGCTTCGGAAAGCGTGACAATCGGGCACACATCCGGCGTTAAGGAGCGCGTCTTCTCTGGCAGGGGAGCTGATGCTTCGACCGTGGCATTACAGGCGAGGCTTTAGGGGCCGTAGTGGCTCAAATACCATCTTCTCCTCAATTCGTTTGGCAGCTTGCCGCCATTGGCCGCAAGTATCGCCATGATTTGTCCGTGAAGCCAGCAATCCGTCGCGGCGCTATTCTTGATATCGCCGTCGTATTGAAGCTCTTTTGCGAGTTCCTGACGCGCTTGGACGTTGCTCTCTACGGACAAGACCTTCATCAGATCGACGGTGGATTGTCTCCAATCGAGCTTCTCGTTAAGCTTCTCGCTTCTTCTGCTGCTCAAGGCGTCGAGCACTGCGGCGACGTCCACCGATGAAGCCGGTGCAGGGGCGGATGGCGCCGGAGTCCTGGACCCGCTAGCTTGAGCAGAGGGTGCAGCCGGAGCCTGGGCCGCGGGCAAGGCCGGCGCCTTGCCTGATAGCTTTGACATAATCGTCCCTAAGATGCTCATCCTGCGCTCCTATATTTGATGTCGAAATAACAGGGAGTTTGGTCTTGTCCGCCGCGTCTGCGCCCGGCTGAACGCCTGGAACGCCGTTTTAGTTGCCATCTCCTCGTCATTTGATGCGGGCGAATCTATGTGCCGAGCCGCTATTTATTCGCGCAAACTCGGCAGCGTGTTCATCGCAGACACGGTTTGTCAAGCCGCAGAGCTTTTCTAGGTAGCCACCATTTTCGACCGCGGCCGCGCTACCCGCGTTTTTCGGTGGCGGTGCGCCGGGTTTGTTAAGTTCTGTTCGAATCGCGGCGCGGTTGGCCGGCGCTTATACAGTTCCGCAACCACTTATCCACGGTTATCCACAAGAACATTTGACTTACGGGGTTTTCTTTTTTGAGTGTTCTCTCTATGTTCATGGAACATTCCGTGTTCATAACGCTGCGGCGCGTGACGATGAAACGGCAATAGTGTTGCAAAAACAAAACGGAATCACGCAGCATTTATGAAAATGGCAAGACAATGACTGCCGTGACGCTCGCCAAAATTGCGGCCCCGCGCTCGACCCGGCACGGCCGGGGGACGCCCCGCGGGGCTGTCAGCCCAACGGGGGGTGCAAACGAGAGCGCAGAGACGCCATTGGGCGCGTTCAATTCGCAACTACGCGGGCGTGGGGCGCTCTCCAACGCCACGCCTCGCTTCGAGAATGAAATCCGCTCCCTGGAAGCGGACGGCTGGGACCTGCCAGAGGAAATTCCGCCCCTTCGCACCCAAGTGACGCGGGAAAATGCCAAAACCATCATCACCCAAAATAATTCGCCAGACATTTCCTTTGACCGCTCGGTCAACCCTTATCGCGGCTGCGAGCATGGTTGCGTTTATTGTTACGCGCGGCCGACCCACGCTTTTCTCGGTCTTTCGCCGGGTCTTGATTTCGAAACGAAGCTTTTTGCCAAGAAAAACGCGGCGCTTCTCCTCGAGCGCGAATTATCGGCGCCGGGCTATCGGCCCAAAACCATTGCTATAGGCACCAATACCGATCCCTATCAGCCGGTTGAGCGCAAGGAGCGGGTGATGCGGGGAATTCTTGAGGTATTGGCGCGGGCCAATCATCCGGTTGGCATCGTCACCAAATCGGCGCTCATTTTGCGCGACCTCGATGTTCTCGCGCCGATGGCCGAGAGGGGCCTAGTGAAGGTCGCAATATCGGTGACGACTCTCGACCCGGCGCTCGCGCGAAAAATGGAGCCGCGCGCGGCGAGCCCTCTCCGGCGGCTCGAGACGCTGCGCCAGCTTGCAGAGGCCAAAATCCCTGTCGCAGTCATGGTTGCCCCTATTATTCCGGCGATCAACGACGCCGAGATCGAGACGATCCTGACACGCTCCAAAGCCATGGGTGCGGGCGAGGCAGGATATGTCTTGCTGCGTCTTCCGCTAGAGGTCCGCGACCTTTTTGCCGAATGGCTGCAGGCGCATTTTCCGGAGAAGCTCAAGCACGTGTTGTCGTTGGTGCGGTCCACCCGCGGCGGAGAACTCTATGACCCGCGCTTTGGCACGCGCATGGCCGGATCCGGACCCTATGCCTGGATGCTGGGGCGCAGGTTTCAGGCGGCGGCAACACGACTTGGGCTGATGCGAAGCCGCACCCCTCTGCGGTGCGATCTCTTCCAGACCCCGGGGCACCCAGGCGAGCAATTGCGGCTGTTCTGACCAGGGGCGTTGCGGGCGGCTTTGTGCGGTTTAGACGGCATTTCCACAGATCGGCGGACAGCGCGATCCTGAATTGTTTCAATGGCTTGCGTGGCTGAGCCACGAGTTGGCCCGGGTTCATTCGGCCGCGGTTTTTTCGCCGCCAAACCGGCGCGCGATGTATTCTTCGACGATTTGCTTGAATTCGGCGGCTATGCCTTCCCCGCGCAGAGTCATCGCTTTTTGGCCGTCGATGAACACGGGAGCGGCCGGCGTCTCGCCGGTGCCGGGCAGCGAAATGCCGATGTCCGCGTGCTTTGACTCGCCCGGCCCGTTGACGATACAGCCCATGACCGCGACATTGAGCGCCTCGACGCCGGGATAGCGCGCCCGCCATAGCGGCATCGAATCCCGAATGTGAGCCTGAATATCGCGGGCGAGCTCCTGAAAGACGGTGGAAGTCGTGCGTCCGCATCCAGGGCATGCGGCGACAAGCGGCACAAAGGTGCGAAACCCCATCGTCTGCAAAAGCTCCTGCGCGACCGTCACTTCGCGCGTGCGGTCGCCGCCCGGCTCCGGGGTGAGCGAGACTCTGATCGTGTCGCCGATCCCTTCCTGCAGCAAAATACCCATGGCCGCCGACGAGGCGACAATCCCCTTCGAGCCCATGCCCGCTTCGGTGAGGCCGAGATGCAGCGCGTAATCGGTACGCCGGGCAAGCATCCGGTAGACGGCAATGAGATGCTGCACATCGGAGACCTTTGCCGAGAGAATGATTTTGTCGCGCGAAAGACCGATTTGTTCTGCGCGCGCGGCAGAAGTCAGCGCCGATTGCACCATCGCCTCGCGCATGACGGCGCCGGCGGAACGCGGCGTGGGCTGCCGCGCGTTTTCATCCATGAGCGCCGTCAAAAGCTCCTGATCGAGCGAGCCCCAATTGGCGCCGATCCGCACCGCCTTGCCGAATTTGATCGCGGTTTCGACAATCTGGCCGAACTGCTTGTCCTTCTTGTTTTTGAAACCGACATTGCCGGGGTTGATGCGGTACTTGTCGAGCGTCTCGGCACAGGCCGGATATTCGGCAAGGAGCTTGTGGCCGATATAATGGAAATCGCCGATGAGCGGCACGAGGCAATTCTTGTTTACTAGCCGCTCGCGGATATGCGGCACGGCGGCCGCCGCCTCGTCGCGATCGACCGTAATGCGCACGAGCTCCGAGCCCGCGCGCGCCAGCGCCGCGACCTGGGAGGCTGTCGACTCGATGTCGGCGGTGTCCGTATTGGTCATCGACTGGACGACGATTGGCGCCCCCCCGCCGACCAAAACCGCCGCTTTGCCAGAGCCGATCCGCACGCCAACCGAGCGGCGGCGCGGACCTTGCCCGGAATCGCCCAAATCTGCGGAGGCGGGAAAGTCAGCCGAAACTGTCATAGAAGTCCTTGCTGCTGGCGCATGGGAAAATTGCCGTGACCGCTGCCGCAGTCACTCGAAAAGCTTTGGAGTCAGGTGAGCAAAAATGCATTTTCCGTCAAGACGGTTTAGGCCGGCGGAAGAAAGTTATCGTCGGGCGAGGCCTTTAGGAACCATCTCGGCTTTGACAACGGAATATGGCAAGCTAGCGTGTGCCGTTTGCGCCGATCGCCCGTCCGTAAGGCAAGCCTTGCGGCGTTGGCCCCCTTCGTTTATGCCGCTGCCTTCGCCGCATCGAAGCCTTGGGCCGCCATTTGTCCGTTGCACAAAAGCCTGTCGCTATTATTATGGGTAGCGAATCGGATTGGGAGACGATGCGGCATGCCGCCGCCGTTCTCGCGGACCTCAAGATCGGCTTTGCGCCGAAAATCGTCTCGGCGCACCGCACTCCCGAGCGGCTTGCCGCATTCGCAAGAAACGCCAAGGCGGCGGGCTTTAAGATCATCATCGCCGGTGCCGGGGGGGCCGCGCATCTGCCCGGCATGACCGCCGCACAAACTGCTCTGCCGGTTTTGGGGGTGCCGATTGAAAACACGCCGCTTGGCGGGCAGGATTCCTTGTTCTCGATCGTACAGATGCCGGCGGGTGTTCCGGTCGGCACGCTCGCAATCGGCAAGCCTGGCGCGATCAACGCCGCGCTTCTCGCGGCCGCGATTCTTGCTTTGGCCGATCCGGCAATCGAGGCGCGGCTTTCCGCTTGGCGGGCCGCGCAAACCGCAGCGGTGGCAGAGCAGCCGCCGCGAGGGGAATGAGCTTTGTCCATAGACCTCCTCCCCGGGGCGACGATCGGCATTCTCGGCGGCGGGCAGCTTGGGCGCATGCTTGCGCTTGCGGCTGCGCGGCTAGGCCTCAAGACCCACATATACGCGCCCGATCCGGAAAGCCCGGCATTCGACGTCGCGAGCGCGCGAACGTTAGCGCCCTATGAGGACGAGCTGACGCTCGCCGAATTTTCAAACGCCGTCGACCTCATTACTTATGAATTCGAAAACATCCCCTCCCGCACCGCCAAAATTCTCGCCGAAACCTGCGCGGTCCGGCCGGGGCCTGAGGCGCTCGGCGTTTGCCAGGACCGCCTCGCCGAGAAGGAGTTTTTGGCAGCGGCCGGCGTGAAGGCCGCGCCTTACATGCGGGTCGATGACGCCGGCGCGCTCGCCCGCGCCGTCGCTCAGATCGGTCGGCCCGCGATCCTCAAGACTCGCCGCTTCGGCTATGACGGCAAGGGGCAGGTTCTGGTTCGCGAAGGGGCCGATCTTGCCGTGACTTTCCGCACGCTTGGCGCAGTGCCTGCGATCCTCGAAGCTGTCATACCCTTCACGAAAGAGATCTCGGTCGTTGCTGCGCGCGGCAAGGACGGCGAATTTGCCGCCTATGACGTCTGCGAGAATAGCCATGAAAATCATATTCTTAAGGCCACCCGCGTGCCCGCGCGCCTGCCCCCCGCAATTGCGGCCGAGGCTGTTCGGCTTTCGCGGGTGATTGCGGACTCTCTCGTCTATTGTGGCGTGCTGACCGTCGAAATGTTCGTCACGGGCGGCGCCGACGGCGGTGAGAGGGCTCTAGAACTTTGCGTAAATGAGATTGCCCCGCGCGTCCATAATTCCGGCCACTGGACTCTCGACGGTGCGACAACCTCGCAATTCGAGCAGCACATAAGGGCCATCGCGGGCTGGCCGCTCGGGGCCACGGACCGCCACGGCCGCTCGCCGGGCGAGCATATAGAGATGGAAAATCTGATTGGCGCGGATGTTTTGGGCTGGGCAAAGATCCTCGCCGAGCCCGCAGCAAAGCTGCATCTTTATGGCAAGGCGGAGGCGCGGCCTGGCCGAAAAATGGGCCATGTCACAAGGCTTGTGCAAGATTAGCCTTCCCTTACCGGAGCCCTTACCGGCTTCGCTGGTCGCGGAAGTCTTCGCCAAATTCAAATCCCTGTTGCGAACCGAAGCCGCCCGGACAGTTGATGATTAATGGACCGCAGTCGGCCGGTTGCGGGAACGATTCTAACCAGGCGAAGGCGCAAATAACCCGTAAATAGCGGATATCAATGCTCCGCATGATTCCCGCTAAAAACATCTCACCCGAATTTCCAAAACCCTGAGATTTCCGCCTCTAGTTTGGCGCTTTTGCAACCACCGTTGAGCGCCCAGGACAATACGTCAAAGCAGGCGTCGTTGCCACATCGAAGAAAATGGGGACCTTGCATCACGCCCCGCGCGCGAAAGTCCCCCGAGATTTTTGTGGCTTCGGGCCAGCCGGCCCAAAAACAGCCGAAAATCTGCCGCGTAAGCCCGCTGCGCGGCGAGCCTGTGGGCGTGGACAAGCTGCGCTTGCCCCCGTCCGCAGCAACAGCAACAGAAGAAGCGGACATGTAATTCGCTACCTAATCCGGACATCTTTAGGAGCTGTCTCAAAGCGTCTTGCGTTCGTTCAAATTTTGCTCCAGTGTTCCTCGTGCCGCCGGAATCGGATTGGCCGAGTGAACAGAGGTTCCTGGAAGGGCCGGGTACAACGGGCGAATTGAGCCAGGCCAATCTGCGTTGACTCGAATTCGAAATTCTTGGAATCGACAGATGCTCTATGACCGTTGGATGTTCAAAACAGGCCACAGCCGAAAACTGTGAACAATCCGGTGCGTGGGCGAGCAAACAGTCTCGGCCGAATTGATAAGTGATGGCGGTTGGGCATGCTTAGGGTACAAAATTCCAATTTCATTCCGTCGGTTGGATCGGATTGACAAGGACAAGTACGGACCGAGTCTGCGAGCACGCGCAACTTTCGGGAGGCGGGGTATCTGCTGTGGAAGACGTAGACAACGCCTCGCAACGCAACTCGCCGCGGACCGTGGTGCGGGTTGACCTTGCAGAAGCTGTGTATCGCCGCCTCGGTCTATCGCGCAAGGAGTCGGCGCTTCTTGTGCAGGCGGTGTTGGACGAGTTGGCAGATGCCTTGGTTGCCGGGGAATCGGTCAAATTGTCGTCGTTCGGGCGGTTTTTTGTGCGTTCCAAGTCTGAGCGAATTGGCCGAAATCCAAAAACCGGAATCGAAGTCCCGATTTCGCAGCGCCGTGTCATGGTTTTCAAGCCGTCGCATGTGCTGCGAGCCAGAATAAATGGGCTGGCAGACGCTGAGGAGAGCGATTAAGCTTTCTCGCGCTGCGGGTTCGAGTTCGCCGCAGAATTTCTGGAACCTTGGGACGCCACAAGGGGTGTTCAGCCCTCCTTTTGCCTCCTTGAACGGGTCTGAACCAGGAGAAATCCAAGGATGGATAAGAGCGCCGACGCGTTTCGTACGATCAGCGAGGCTGCCGAAGAGCTCAATTTGCCGCAGCATGTGCTGCGATTTTGGGAAACTCGTTTTCCGCAAATCAAGCCGCTGAAGCGGGCTGGAGGCCGACGCTACTACCGCCCGCGGGATATCGAGCTCTTGCGCTTGATCAAGCGCCTTCTTTATGGCGAAGGTTACACGATTAAGGGAGTGCAGCGCGTCTTCAATGAGCAGGGTGCGGGCGCGCTTGCTGTCGTGCGGGAGGCATTGGCCGATAAGAGCGCTGCGCTCTCGCTTTCCCCAGAGCCCCAACGTTCCGCCGGCACGGGGCAAGACAACACCACTCGCGGCCAAGCGCCGCCGGACTTACCGGATACGTCGGAATTAGGCCATTCCGCCGGCAAGCCTGTCCTGCGGAAAAAGGTGCCGGCCCTAGCGGCGGACGGCGTTCTGCGGTTGCAGGCGGCCTTGGCCGAGCTCGCCGAATGCGAGGCGATTCTCGAAGCAGCGAGCCGGGAATAGGCGTCAAACGATGCGACGGTTGCTCCCCCGATTTGCAAAAACCGGCCGTTTGGTCATTCCGGCTAAAGTGCTGCGACGGCGCGCGCGTTGCGCCTTAGGTTGCCTTTCTCTATAACGGCCGGCGTCGGAGTGTAGCGCAGCCCGGTTAGCGCACTAGTCTGGGGGACTAGGGGTCGTGGGTTCGAATCCCGCCACTCCGACCAGACCGCCAGCCGCGCAAGCCAGTGTGGCGCTTATGGTCTAGGGAGGATTGTTCGCATGCTCACTTGGCGGTCCGGTAAGGATCGTGATTACCCGCGACTGCCCCCGGTAAGGCGCGGATAAGGAAGCTTGTGCAGTCCCCTGCCAACCTCATCAGCTCACCGAGAGAAAGAGAACCATGAAAACGTCAAAGATTGCAAACGGGACTATCCTGCTACTAGCCGCTGGGGCACTCGCGCTCTCCGGATGCGGCAGAAGAAGCGCCACCAATCCAACCACTATTTCCTATAGTGAGGTTGGCATCTGCAAAAATTACACTACGCTAACCGGCAATCAGGAGACGACGAAACCCGACGAAGGATTTGCTGTCTTCAAAATCGAAACCATCGACAATTCAAAACAGAGCAGCGATTTCGCCATTGATCCAGAGCGCTTATATGTGGACCAAACCAAGTCCGAAATGAAAGCGAAAAACATATCATTTCAGACTCGCCGCTTTATGAATCCGGATCCGAGATTCGCGCAGGCCATGGGCGTGAAGGGCCTTGCGCGGACCTCTTTCCCGGCGAACCAAAAAGTCGACGTCAATTCCTTTATTCTCGTTCCGCTGAGCCTAAACAACCCAACGGGCGGGCCGGAAGCCAATCAGTATTCTTTCGACCTCATCTATGATACTACGACTACCGAAGTACAAACCGGGACTAACGATATTGTCGCCACAAAGACTAACCCGCCTGACACCAAGTACTCGGTGATCGAAAATTGCAAAGAGCTGGCGTATAAATAGCAATCGCCCGCAGCTGCTGGTCCTTGGCCGGTGCATATACGCCCGCGAGCAAGTTAAGCGCGCGGGTGCGCAGCCGCGGACCTCAATCCGTCCGGCGAATTTTCTCCGGCTGGACGCCCAAAACAGGTTCTGGCGCCATCCTGGAGATAAATTTGATCGTTCGTTCGTCGTCATCTTAAGGTTGAGGCTCGGCAGCCATTTGCCCGCTCTTGAAAAAGCCATGCCGCACGCCGGATATACTCGCGGCACAGGTTAAGTCTCTGCGCTCAACCGCCCGGGGCAAGCCCTTCTATGCGATCATCGGCGGGAACAAAACATCGCTTCGAGAGTTTTAGTCCAAAAAGGGGCAGATGGGCGGCCGAAGGGTGGCATTTGCAGGGCAGAAATATAGTGTAGTGCTGAAACTTGGCGGTCCGGCGGGTCATTATTTGCGGGCTCGCAATCACCTGAATGGCGGTCATTTTGATGAATTTAACAGGAGAGTCAAAGGATTTTCGGGACGGCGCGGTGGCGGCAGTTCAAAGCCGGTTTGAGCAGCCCGACATCGGGCCGTTTTGTGAGCCGGCGGTTTGCGCAGTATTTGGCAGGCGATTGCAAAAACTCTTTCCCCCGGCTTGCGAAAGTTCTGCGCCGGAACATGTCCGCGGCCTATTGCGAAGGATCCATGAAATATTCGCCGGCCCTTCTATTTCGAGTGCTGAGTGATCAGCCCTAACGAGTGATTAGCCCTAAATGGATCCCGGCCGAAAAACCTGCGTGCGAATTCTGGTCTGGACAACCCAGGCATCGCTTGGTTCGGCAAGCGCTAGCTCCCGAGCAGGTCTAAAACTTCATCGTGGAGTATGGCGCTGCAAGAGGCGACGACATCTCCCCCTTGTGCCGGGTGGCCGCCGTCCCAAGTGGTCACAATTCCGCCGGCCCCTTCGATAATTGGGACCAAGGCGACAATGTCGTGGGGCTTGAGATTAGATTCGATCACGCAATCGACGTGACCTGCGGCAAGCATCGCAAAAGCGTAGCAATCGCCGCCATAGCGGGAAAGTCGGACTCTGCTCTCCACCCGGCGGAATTGCTCGAGTTTGCCGCAAGAATACAAGAGCGGCGACGTTGTCATGAGTGTCGCCTGGGCGAGTGAAGAACAGGCCCGCGTTGCGAGCTTGCGTTCGGTCATTTGCCGTCCGGAACCAGGACCGCGCCATACGGCACCTCTCCCATCGCCATAAAAACGTTCCTGCGTAAAGGGCTGAACCATCATGCCATAGGCTGGGCACTGATTGTGTAAAAGGCCTATCAGACTTCCCCAAACGGGAAGCCCAGAAATAAAGCTCTTGGTTCCGTCAATTGGATCGAGCACCCAGACATATTCCGCCTCGCTTTGAATCGGGCCAAATTCCTCGCCAATGACGCCGTGATCCGGGAATGTTGCCCGAATGAAGTGGCGCATCGCGGATTCCGCGGCGCGGTCGGCTTCGGTTACCGGATCAAACTGGCCACCCGCGTTCTTGTCTTGCGGCTGGAGCGCGGTGCGAAAAAACGGGAGAATCGTTTCGGCGGCCACATCGGCGAGCTTTTCGACAAATGCGGCGAAGTCCACAGTAGTCATCGCTGGTGGTTCCAAGAAGGTTGTGCCCGCTCGTTGCCACGCCTTCTGCTTGGCGGCAAGCCAAAAGGTTTGGCGCGCGGATTGCGGGCAAAATTTTGCCGGCGCAGAAAATCCGCGGAGGCGATTGCCCCGGCCTCTCTATCCGCAGAAGCCTCGCCCGCGGATGGGTCGTGCAAATCGGCGGTGTCGTCGGTACGTGCCGCATTCATGTTCCCGAAAGCGCAAACCCTCCTCGAGAGCGATCGCGCGTACCGGATTGTAGTCGATGGCAGAAATCCGAAGATTTTGGCTCAGCGATGCCGTATGGTTGGAAAAGGGGTCTCTAGCACATTTTGAGCCGAACGCGTTGAGCCAAACGCGATTTTCGGCTGTCGTTCTCCGCCAATTCGCCGAATTGGGCAGTGATTCAGCTTGAATTCCGCAAATGGTGAAGTGCGGTCGCTCGCTCAAGCCAACTCAATGACGTCAGCGCGCCCCGGGGTCAGGTTTTGTTTCGTGCCCTGAGCTTCGACATGGCCGTGAAGGGGAGCTCCGACCTAAATTTCGGCAAAGGGCTGTAGGCCGAAATGCAAACCGGAATCCGCCCCGAATTGACTTGGTTTGACGGTTGCTCCTATAAGGGGCAAACTTTCGGGCAGCGGTAATACCTTCTTGATACTTGGAGCTGCGTGGTGAAGCGGACATACCAACCAAGCAAGCTTGTGCGCAAGCGCCGGCACGGGTTTCGCGCGAGGATGGCCACCGCCGGGGGGCGCAAGGTAATTGCCGCGCGGCGCGTGCGGGGCCGCAAACGGCTTTCGGCATAAATGCTTCGAAGAAATTTTTCCGCCCGTTTGGATCTGCCGCGCAATACTGGAAAACCAGGGTTCCGGTTCGAGAGGCGGGGGCTTTCCTTACTTTTCTAAGATTTCCCGCGCTGAGCCATGCCATTCCATAGACATGCCGGCTCGCTACGAAACGGTAATTTTGACGCAGAAGAATGAGCATTTCGTCACATGGATTTAAGTTTTTGCCAGAGCCGGGCGGTGCCCAAGCCGTAATAGCGCGCTCCAACGGGGTTCCGGGAATTCTTATGGCCAAAGCACCATTGCGATTGAAACGGAGAGCGGACTTTTTGCGCGCACGGCTGGGAAAGTCTGCTCATGCCCGGGGATTTGTCTTGCAAGCGGTGCCGCGTCGTCCTGCGCCGCATAAAGCCGAAGCGCCAAACTCGCGCTTGGCAGGCGATTCAACTGCAATTTCAAACCAAAGCGGGCAGGCTCAGACCCTTCTCCTTGCGGATGGCGGGTTACCGGATGCACAGCCGCGGTTTGGCTTTACGGTCAGTAAACATTGCGGAGGCGCGGTCCGGCGCAACCGGATTCGCCGGCGCCTGAAAGAAGCGCTGCGGCTCATTGACCCGCTTCCCGCGCGGCCCGGCTATGATTATGTAATCGTTGCCCGGCCCGAGGCGATCGGCTTGGCGTTTTCCGCCTTGCAGGAGGAGCTCGCGCGGGCACTCGGCAGGGCAGGGACCCCGGATTGTCTAACGGTAACGGCGCGCGGCACGGGAAATACGCGGCACGGCAGCGCAACAGGCAGGACATCTCAAAGATGAGCCAAGACACCAAGAACATCATCATCGCGACCTTTCTATCGATGGTCGTCGTTCTCGTCTGGGACAAGTTTTACGCCGCGCCGCTGTTCGAAAAACAGCGTCAGATTCAGGCCGAAATGCAAGCGCGCCAGGCACAAAATGCACCTGCACCCGGACAGCAGCCGGCGGGCAATTCCCAGCCGGTGCAGCCGCAAGGATCGCAATCCAATGCCCCGGTTGTGGTGGCGACCCCTGTGGCAACAATGTCGCGCGAGGAGGCGTTGGCCGAAAGCCCGCGCATTGAAATCGATACCCCCGCAATCTATGGATCGATTGCGCTGAAAGGCGCGCGACTCGACGACGTGTCGTTTAAGGACTATCGCGAGACTGTCGATCCCAAGAGCCCGAACATTATCCTGCTCTCCCCCTTAGGTTCGCCTTATCCTTATTATGCCGAATGGGGCTACATTCCCGATCCTGGCGCTTCTGTCGCGCTGCCAGGAGCGGACAGCTTGTGGCAAGCCGATCGCGACACGCTCACCGAAAAGTCGCCCGTGACCCTTACCTTTGACAATGGACAGGGCCTCGTCTTTCGCCGCAAGATCGCAGTCGATGATCGTTACATGTTTACGGTTACCGACAGCGTCGAAAACAAGTCTGCGCAGCCTGCTGCAATTCACCCCTATGCCTTCGTCAAACGCCACGGCCGGCCCGCGGAGGCGAGCGTTTCCCGCCTGCATGAAGGTTTCGTCGGTATTATCGGCGATTCCGGCGTTCAGCAAATAAAGTACGACAATATCGAAAAGGAGGAACACGCCTCAAAGAGTTTTGCCGGCACCCGAGGTTGGCTGGGCCTTACCGACAAATATTGGTCTTCGGCTGTCATTCCCGATCAGAGCATAGCCGTGGAAGCGAATTTTTCCGGCTCAGGCGGTTCGCCCATGATTTACCAGGCGGGCTATGTTGGAACGGCAGGAAAGACAATTGCGCCCGGAACAACAGGTGAATTCACGACCCGGATCTTTGCCGGCGCCAAGGAAGTCGACACGCTCGATAAATATCAAAATGGTTTGGGTATCGAGAAATTCGATCTCCTGATCGACTGGGGCTGGTTTTATCTTATTACCAAGCCGATGTTCCGCTTGCTCCACTTCATTTACAATTTTGTCGGCAATTTTGGCGTGGCGATTTTGATCATCACCGTTCTGGTCCGGGGACTCCTTTTTCCCCTCGCCAATCGCAGCTTTGTGGCGATGGCCAAGATGAAGAAATTGCAGCCGCAGATCGCCGCGATCAAAGACCGCTATCCCGACGACAAGCAAAAGCAGCAGATGGAGACCATGGCGCTATATAAGCGCGAAAAGGTCAGTCCCCTTTCTGGCTGCGTGCCGCTGCTGGTACAACTCCCGGTGTTTTTCGCACTCTACAAGGTGCTTGTCATAACAATCGAGATGAGGCAGGCGCCGTTTTTCGGCTGGATCAAGGATCTTTCGCAGCCCGATCCAACCAATATCTTCACTCTGTTCGGTCTCATTCCCTTTGATCCGACGCAGATTCCAATCTTTGGCCCCTGGTTAGTGATCGGAGTTTGGCCGCTCGTCATGGGCTTCACCATGTTCATTCAGATGAAGATGAACCCGGAACCGACCGATCCGATTCAAAAGCAGGCGTTCGCCTGGTTGCCGTTTGTTTTCACCTTCACGCTCGGCAGCTTTGCCTCTGGCCTTGTCATCTATTGGAGCTGGAGCAATCTTTTGTCCGTCGTTCAGCAGGCGGCGATGATGAAGAAGGCGGGCGCCAAGATCGAACTTTGGGACAATTTGGTCGGCATGTTCCGCAAGAAAGCGACAACCTGAGCCAGCGGGGCCGCGGAGCATGGAAAATTTGGCGAGTGCTCCGCCAGATTATTTCGAGCTGGGCCGGAAACTTTTCGCGCGGGAATGTGCGTTTGTTTGGGCAGCGGCGGATGCGGCGCAATTGCCAAGTCCGGTTGCGCCGGAAATCGCCTTCGCCGGGCGGTCCAATGTCGGAAAATCCTCGCTTCTTAATGCGTTGACAGCGCGCAAGTCGCTGGCGCGCATTTCGCGCACACCGGGGCGCACGCGCGCGCTGCATTTTTTTGTCCTCGGCGGCGGCTCAGAGCGCCCCGAGCTTTGTCTCGTCGATATGCCGGGTTACGGCTATGCTGCGGCCTCAAAAGCATTGGCCGATTCCTGGGCAAGGCTCGCAAGCGATTTTCTTCGTTGCCGGGCGGCGTTGCTGCGCGTCATGCTTCTGATCGATGGCCGCCATGAGGCAAAACCCATAGACATCGAGACGATGAATCTGCTCGACCGGGCGGGTGTATCCTATCAGATCGTGCTGACGAAGAAGGACGAAGTCAACGCAAAAGACCGGGAAGCGCGGGTTGCCGCCACCTATGGCCTCATCGCCAAACATCCCGCCGCCTTCCCCAGGCCCATATTTACCTCGTCGCACAGCGGAGAAGGCATTGGCGATCTGCGCGCCGGGATCGCCAAACTGTTGTTGGAACGCGGCCGGTGAACCCGCAAGCCCCACTGTCTCAGGAAGCGGCGCGCAATCGCGCAAATCCCGCATCGAGATCCGCCTTCAGATCTTCGATATCTTCGAGGCCGATGGAAAAGCGCAGCGCGGGGCCCTTGGGATTCCACGCCGTTGCGCTGCGATAGCTGCGGCAATCGAACGGAATGACGAGGCTTTCATAGCCGCCCCAAGAATAGCCCATGCCAAAGAGTTTTAGCCCGTCGAGCATGGAGCCGAGCGCCGCGCGCGAGCAGGGCGCAAGCAGCACTGAAAATAGGCCCGACGATCCCAAAAAATCCCGCTTCCAAAACGCGTGCCCCGGACAGGAGGGAAGCGCCGGATGCAGCATCTGTATGACCTCTTTGCGCTCGCTGAGCCAATGCGCAAGGCCGAGTGCTTGCCGCTCCGCCTCCCGCAGCCGCAGATCAAGGGTGCGTAAACCCCGCAAACTCAAAAACACATCCTCCGGCCCGGCGCACATCGCAAAAGCATCGAAAGTGGCACGCAATTTTGGGAACCAATCCGCATTGGCGGACACAAGGCCGATCAGCAAATCGGAATGGCCGGAGAGATATTTGGTCCCGGCCTCAACCGCCATATCCGCGCCGCGCGCATGTGGCGGAAAAAACAAAGGCGTTGCCCAGGTATTGTCGAGAATTGTGCAAATTCCCTTGGACTTGGCAAGCGCGGCGATCGCCGGGACGTCCTGGACCTCGAAACTCTGCGATCCCGGCGACTCAAGGAGGATGACGCTTGTATTCGGCCGGATAAGGGATTCAATTGCCGCGCCAAGTGCCGGATCATAATAGCTGGTCTCAATGCCCATGCGGGCCAAGACTGTATCGCAGAAGTGCCGCGATGGGCGGTAGACCGAGTCGGCCACGAGAATATGATCGCCGGATTTGGCGGCGGTAAGCAGCGCCAAGGTAACTGCCGCAAGTCCCGTTGGCGCAAGCACGGTTCCCGCCGCGCCGCAAATTTCCGTCCAGGCGCTTTCCAAGGCCTCGGTCGTGGGTGTTCCCGCCGTGCCATAAGAGAACTGGGCGTTGCGCGCGTAAAGATCCTCCATTGTGGGGAAAAGCACCGTCGAGCCGCGATAGACGGGCGTATTGACAAAGCCCAGCTGTTCGCTGGGGCGGCGCCCGGCATGCACCAATTTTGTCCGGTTTTTTAAACCCATACGGTCGCGAGGCGTGGTTTTTGTCATTTTGTCTCCGGTCAAATCTGCGCCGCAAACTGCGATTTTGATACACGTGCCGTCAACCCCGGCATTGAAAAGCCGGCCGTCCGGTTGCAATCTCCCCGCCCCGGCGTTCTTATTCCCGCGAACCTTTTGGGAAGCAACTTATGGTCAAAAAAATCGTTTTGGCGTTTGCGGCTCTATTCATCTTTGCGACGGGAGCGGCTGCCGGAACGCTCGCCGAGGTCAAGAAACGGGGCCTCTTGGTTTGCGGATCCGGTGTTGGGCTTGCCGGCTTCGGTTTGCCGGACGGGTACGGCCGTTGGGCCGGGTTCGACGTCGACTTCTGCCGCGCGATCGCCGCCGCGATCTTTGGCGATGCGGGGAAAGTCAAATTCGTTCCGCTTTCGCCAAAGGACCGGTTTCAGGCGCTGCGGTCGGGCCAAATCGATGTTTTGGCAAGCAACGCAACATGGACGCTTTCGCGCGAAGCAGGTCAGGACCTGCTGTTTGCCGGTATCATTTACTACGACGGCCAGGGGTTCATGGTGCCCAAAAAACTCAATATCAGCTCGGTGCTGGAACTCTCCGGCACGTCAATTTGCGTGCAGCAAAGCACGACATCGGAGCTCAATCTCGGGGATTTTTTTCAAGTCAACAGCATGACCTATAAGCCCGCGGCCTTCGCCACGGCGGACGAAGCAATAAAGGCCTATGCCAGCGGGCAATGCCAGGTCTATACGGCTGACATGTCGGCTCTTTATGCCGGACGCATGGCGCTCGCCGATCCCAATGCCAGTATCGTGCTGCCCGAGATCATCTCCAAGGAGCCGCTCGGGCAGGCGGTGCGGCAAGGCGACGACCATTGGTTCAATATCGTGAAATGGGTCAGTCTTGCCATGGTCAACGCCGAGGAGCTTGGTGTCACATCGAAGAATGTCGATGAAAAGGCGAAGTCTGACAGCCCGGAGATCCGGCGCCTGCTCGGCTTTGAAGGCAATTTTGGGGAAGCGATGGGGCTCGACTCCGATTGGGCCTATCGCATCATAAAACTCGTCGGCAACTACGGCGAGGTTTTCGATCGCAATATCGGCGAGAACTCGCCGCTAAAAATCAAGCGCGGCATGAACGCGCTCTGGTCAAAGGGCGGGCTTCTCTACGCGCCGCCGATTCGATAGTCACATAATTTCCGGTTGCAACAATTTGCCTGCGGCATAAGCTCAAGCCATGGCGAGCAAAATCTTTATCAGTTATCGGCGTGACGACAGTGCAGGCCATGCCGGACGCGTGCATGACCGGCTCGAACAGGAGTTTGGCCGCGAATCTTTGTTCATGGATGTCGACGCGATCCCACTGGGAGTGGATTTCGTCGAGAGGATTGGTGCCGAGGTTGCCAAGTGCACCGTGCTACTCGCGATCATCGGGCCGAATTGGCTCGATGCCGCGGACGAGGACGGCAATCGGCGACTCCACAGCGAACATGATTTCGTCCGCGTCGAGATCGCCGCGGCGCTAAAGCGGAACATTCCTGTTATCCCGATCCTACTTGAGGGCACGCGGGTGCCGAAAGCCGAACGGCTCCCGGACGAGCTCAAAAGTCTTGCCCGCCGCAATGGATTGGACGTCCGCCATACGTCATTCCGCAGCGACATGGACCGGCTCGTGCGGGGGTTGCGCGGGGCCGTTGCACGGCAACCCCCTCCACCGGCAACAAATTTACGTGAGGACCAGCTGCACGCTGACGGGCGAATCAAGCTCGATGCTCCCATCTGCCATGGCGCGCCGGATGGCTGGTTTAAGCCGGGAGCGGGAAAATCCGAGTGGTTCAAGGACCACGAGGTTAGTCCCGAGATGGTTGTCGTGCCAGCTGGCGAGTTTACTATGGGTTCAAGCGAATCGGAGATCGCGGCTTTGAACAAAGAATACCCGCACGACTTAGATATTTTGGAAGGGCCTCAGCACCTCGTCAGGATCAAGGCGGCTTTTGCCGTTGGCCGGTTCGCCGTCACTTTCGACGAGTGGGACTCCTGCTACGCGGACGGTGGCCGCAAGGGCTACCGGCCGGACGATCAAGGCTGGGGCCGCGGCAAGCAGCCGGTCATCAATGTAAATTTCGACGACGCCATGGCGTATGTGGAGTGGCTGTCGCGAAAGACCGGAAAGACCTACAGGCTATTGTCGGAAGCCGAGCGCGAATATGTAGCTCGGGCTGGCACGATGGCGACATTCTGGTGGGGAGAGACGATTTCGATCGCGCAGGCCAACTACGACGGCAATTACACCTTCCTTGGCGGCGCCAAGGGCTTCCTGCGGCAAAAGACCTTCCTCGTGGACAGCTTCGAGCCAAACCCTTGGGGCCTTTATAATGTGCACGGAAATGTTTGGGAATGGTGCGAGGACGGGTGGCACGAAAACTACAAAGGCGCGCCGGTGGACGGTTCGGTCTGGCTGCAGGGTGGCTACGCTACGCGCCGTGTCGTCCGCGGCGGTTCTTGGGGTGACGAGCCGCAGGACCTCCGCTCGGCCTCCCGCCGCGGGCTCGACACCAACGGCCGGAGCAACGTCCTCGGCTTCCGTGTGGCGCGGACGCTTACTCCTTAATCTTTACCTCTTTACCTCTTGGGTCCAGGGGGCAAAGCCCCCGAGTCGCTACCGAATTGGCGGGCGATCGATGACGGACAATTTTAAGCGCACGGGCACGGCCATCGACGAGGAGCGGATTGAGACTCAGACCGTCGAGCCGCCCGTTTCGCCCGAATCTCTATACGTCAAAATTGTCAGTATTAAAGATCCTGATAACCGCGCGATCTTTTCCTGGCTCGGCGGTGTGGCGGCGATCATCGCCGCCGGTACATGGACGGCCGCCGCATTTGCATTCGGCCAGAAGGTTGCAGTGGCAGAGCCATCGCCTATCACGGCAAAACCCGGATCGGAGTTTTCGGATTGTGCCAACAATTGTCCGGCGATGATCGTGGTCCCGGCTGGGACATTCATGATGGGCTCGCCGGAAAACGAGCCCGGCAGATATACCAACGACGGCCCGCAGTATGAGGTGACGATCGCCCACCCCTTCGCCGTTTCCAAATATGAGGTGACATTCGCGGAGTGGGACGCTTGCGCTGCCGCCGGGGCGTGCCCGCAAGTCACAGACCGTTGGGGGCGCGGGCAGATGCCGGTGATCAAAGTGATCTGGGACGAGGCCAAGCAGTATGCAGGGTGGCTCTCGCGGTCAACCGGCAAGGCGTACCGGCTTCTGACAGAGGCCGAATGGGAATACGCCGCGCGGGCTGGCACGGCGACGCGCTATTATTGGGGCGACGATGTCGGCACGAACAACGCCAATTGTGGCGGCTGTGGCAGCAATTGGGATAACAAACAAACAGCGCCGGTTGGCTCCTTCAAGCCGAACGCTTTTGGACTCTACGACATGGCCGGCAATGTTTGGGAATGGGTCGCGGATGTTTGGCACAATAACTACGAAGGCGCGCCAACAGACGGATCGGCCTGGCTTCAGGGCGGATACGGCTGGCGCCGTGTGGTCCGCGGCGGTTCTTGGAGCGACAGTCCACGGAATCTGCGGGCCGCCAGCCGCGACGGGAACCTCGCGGACGCTCGCGCCAGCGACCTCGGCTTTCGTGTCGCAAGGACGCTTGCCCCTTAAATCCTTGCCTCTACACCTCTGAGGTCCAGGGGGCGGACCCCCCCTGGGCAAATTTTTTGGTTAGTGGTGATGGTGACTCCAGCGCGGCGAACGATCCGCAGCGTTGCCGGACGCAAGGCAACAGCTGCTCGGTCAGTATTCGGCTGCAAAGAAACTGGCTGCGACAAACATTTAGCTGCGGGAAAGACACGGCGCGGTCCGATGTGCAGCCATGCATATTTGCTGCACTTGACCGTGGCTAAACCACAGAAGGCCGACGTAAAAAAAGAAATGCTACAGCGGGCTTTCGCCCACAGTCAGCCAATCCTCTGCGTTCCCGGAGTCAGCAATCGCTATTGTTTGGCGATTCACTTTCACAACTGTTGTTGCCGCTCGAGGTTTGGGCCGCCGCACCGGAGGTCAGCATGGTGACCGCCGTAACGGCGCCTGCAAGAGCGAGAACGACAACGGCAATAGCAAAAATCTTCATACGCATTGGAGAACTCCTTCCACGTTGTTGACGGCCGCCCGTTGCCGCACAGTAGCCGCACCGTTAACAGGCTATCGAATAATATGTTTCGACAATCGTTATGCTACAATGATAAATCACTAGTGTCAACTGATCACTACGCTTTCATTAAATTCCTTTATATTGAGCCTAATTCCACGGCCTGGCGCTCATTCGCGCGGGCGCGGCGCGGCGGCACGGCGCAGGCGGTCGTTGATCGCCTCGCCCAATCCCTCAAACGGGACCGGCGCAACCGCGATCGAGACCGGCTCTCGCGCATCGAGCTCGCGCAGATATGCAAAAAGATTCGCCGCCGCCTCGGCAAGATCGCGGCGCGGCGAAAGATCCAGCACATTCTTCCCCGCGCCAAAAATCCCGCCGAAATCGAGGCCCGCCTCACCCTCGTTGAGCGCGGCCGCTTCGAGGCGCAAATTGGCGCGCGGCGCATAATGGGATTTGAGCATGCCCGGCGAACGCAGCGCGCCTGGCTCCATGGCATCGGCAAACGGGCGGCCAAGCACGGCCTCGATATCGTGCCGTGCAATTCCACCTGGCCGCAAAAGACGCGGGGCGTCCAGACATTCGACGACCGTCGATTCAAGGCCAACCTCGCAGCGTCCGCCATCGAGGATGAGTTCGATTGCGTGCCCGAGGTCGCGCGCGACATGCGCCGCGGTCACCGGACTCACAAAGCCTGAGCGATTGGCAGAAGGCGCCGCCAATGGCTTGTCCGTCTGCGCAAGGAGCGCGAGAGCAACCGGATGCGCGGGTACCCGCAAGGCGACCGTGGACAGTCCTGCCCGGGCGGCACCGCAGACGCTTGCCGCAGAGGCCAGCGGCACAACAAGGGTGAGCGGCCCCGGCCAGAATTTCTGCGCCAAGCGCAGAGCATGGTCCGAAAAAATGCCCTGCTCCAGAGCCGCTTCGAGACTTGGCACATGGGCGATGAGCGGATTTGAGCTTGGCCGCCCCTTCGCGATATAGATGCGCGCGACCGCGGCCTCCAAGGTGGCGTCGGCAGCAAGACCGTAAACCGTCTCCGTCGGCATGGCGACGAGCCCGCCCCGGCGCAGAATTTCGGCCGCCGCGGCGATGCCGGCGGCATCCGCGGCAACGACCCTTTGTGGCGCAGCCACTGGCCTTTTTGAAATAAGGACCCTATTCATCCGCCGACCGTTATCCTTGGCGACATTTGCGGCAGGATGGGCTTATAATGCAGTCCTAGCCCAAGCGCATCCTTGGTATTTTTCGGAGACAAAGATGACCTATCGCGCGCCCGCTGCCGACATTCTTTTCTCGATGATCCATGAGGCAGGAATGGACCCTGACCGCAAGGATGGAATCTATTCCGACCTCGGCGATGGATTTGCCGAAGCGACGCTCAATGAGGCCGGCAAATTCGCCGAAACCGTCCTCGCGCCTTTGAACCGTACGGGCGACAAGGAGGGCGCGAAGTGCGAGGCCGGAAAAGTCACTTCCGCGCCGGGCTTTGCGAGCGCCTACCGGAAATGGACGGCTGGGGGATGGAACGCAATCACGGGTCCCGCGAACTATGGCGGCACGGGCCTGCCAGTCTTGCTCAATACCGCCTGCATCGAAATCTGGAGCGGAGCGAATGTTGCGTTCACCCTGTGCCCGCTGCTGACGCTTGGCGCCATCGAAACCATGCAATCGCATGCAACCGAGGCGTTGAAAAAACTTTATCTCGGAAAACTTGTCTCCGGGGAATGGACCGGCACCATGAATTTGACCGAGCCGCAGGCGGGCTCGGATCTTGGTGGCCTCAAGACGAGGGCCGAACGGCAGCCCGATGGAACCTACAAGCTCTTCGGGTCGAAAATTTTCATTACTTATGGCGAGCACGAAATGGCCGACAACATCATCCATTTTGTGCTGGCGCGTCTGCCCGATGCGCCAAAAGGCTCGCGTGGCATCTCGCTCTTCCTGGTGCCGAAAATTCTGGTCAATTCTGATGGCAGTTTTGGTGCGCACAACGATGTCTTTTGCGCGTCCCTAGAGCACAAGCTCGGAATCCATGCCTCGCCGACCTGCACCATGGTCTATGGCGATCACGGCGGCGCAACGGGCTTTCTTGTTGGGGAAGAAAACAAAGGGCTTGCGTGCATGTTCACGATGATGAATAGCGCGAGACTCAATATCGGCGTGCAAGGCGTTGCGATTGCCGAGCGCGCCTTTCAACAAGCGCTTGCTTACGCCAAGGAACGCCGCCAGGGCCGTGCGTTGGGCGAAGTAGGCGAGGGGATGAGCCCGATTGTGCGCCATCCCGATGTCATGCGCATGCTCATGACGATGAAGGCTTTGGCGGGCGCCGCGCGGGCGATCTGTTTTGTCACGGCAGAGTCGATCGACCGGTCGCGCAGAGCTGCCGATAGAGCAGAGCGTGACAAGGCGTCGGAGCGCGCGTCCCTTTTGACACCGGTTGCAAAGGCGTTTTCGACCGACATCGCCAATGAAGTCGCTTCGCTCGGTATACAGGTTCACGGCGGCATGGGCTATATCGAGGAGACCGGCGCGGCGCAGCATCTGCGCGACGCCAGGATTGCCGCAATCTATGAGGGGACGAATGGCATTCAGGCGATCGACCTCGTGCAACGCAAGCTCTCTCTTTCGCAAGGAGACACGGTGCGGCGCGAATTGGCCGATATGGGCGAGGTAATCGGCGCGCTGGGAGAAACCAACGCGGCGAGTTTTGGCGAGATGGAATTGTGCCTGCGGGAGGCGGTCGATGCGCTCGAGCGCGCGACCTCCTTCATGCTGGACGCGTCAGCGGCGCACCCAAACGAAGCACTGGCTGGTGCTACGCCCTATCTGCGGCTTTTTGCGATCGCACGTGGTGGCACGTTGCTCGCAAAGGGCGCACGCGCCGCCCATCGCCTCTCAAATGCCGGCAACAACAATCCTCTCCTGGCGGAGCGGATCGTGAGCGCCCGCTTCTTTGCCGAAAATATCGCGCCCGCCGCACATGGCCTTGCGCGCGAGGTCACCCGTGGCGCGGGCTCGGTGCTTGCGGACGCCGCCGCGCTCGGCCGGCAATGAGCCATGCAGGCAGAAGCGCATGTCATAATCGCGCGCGCGGGCCCGGTCCTTTGCGTGACTTTTGATAGGCCGGAGAAGAAAAACGCGGTCAGCGGCGACATGTATCTCGCTGCAACAAAAGCATTGCGAAGCGCTGACGCCGATCCGTCGATCGGCGCTGTCCTATTTTCTGGAACCGGCGTCTTTACGGCCGGCAACGATCTTGCGGATTTTTTGGATGCAGACCCCGTGTCGGGGGAATTGCCCGCCTTTACCTTTATCAAGGCCCTGGCATCCTGCGAGACGCCGCTCGTTGCGGCGATTGAAGGCATCGCAATCGGCATCGGCGCCACCATGATGCTTCATTGCGATCTCGTCTATGTTGCGCCGGAGACCCTCTTTCGCCTGCCGTTCGTTGATCTTGGACTCGTGCCGGAGGCGGCCTCTTCGCTTCTCTTGCCGCGGCAGATCGGGATGGCGAAAGCCTCGGAGTTTATGCTGCTCGGAGAATCTTTTGGCGCCGAAGATGCGGTGCGGCTTGGCCTTGCCAATTCCATTGTTCCCGCATCGGGGCTGCGCGAATTCGCGCTCGAGAGGGCCGGGCGGCTCGCCGCAAAACCCCGTGCGGCGCTTGCCGCAACGCGGCGTCTAATGCGCGGCGACAGCCGCGAGATTTTAACGCGGATCGAGGAAGAGGCGCGGCTTTTTGCCGCCGCGCTGCGGTCAAGCGAGGCACGCGGCGCCTTCACCGCGTTTCTCGGTAAACGGCGCTAAGCCGGTTTGCCAATCCCACAAGCCGGCGGGTCCCGTTCGCGGTTCAACCTTGCCAAAATGTTCCCAGTGCATCGAGACCTGGGCGCGAGGCGCCGGTTATCGCGCGCGGCGATCTTCCGTGACCAATCTTCACTGCTACCGAGGTCCGCGAACAGCATAGAGCATGCTGGCCTCGGGTCATAAGGGCGTAGCCGAACCGGATCGCTCTAACATCGAAACCCGGCCCGCCATGGGCGCTCTCGATTCCATCTGCTGCACCTCCGCCAGCACGGTACCTTTCAGAACATGGAATTGACGCACCGAACTAGAGATGAACGCTTATTACTAAGTATAGCTACTAGAGAATTGATGAAAACCGTAACTTGACGCACAAGAATTCATTATGCACTGTAATATGCACTGCAAAAAGTAAATCAAACGGATGGCATTCGATTGACGAACTGCCATCGTCACTACGACGGGGAAACCAAATGAAAACGATCTGTTCGACTGGAGTTCCAGCCGCGGCCAGCGGGCGGCGGCGGGCGAAATTCGTCACCGCTCTACTTCTTAAGAGCGGGTTTTAAACTTCAATGCCTGTTCGCAGCTTGCCCGCGTGCCAGTCAACCAGCCGGCAAGCAAGGAATACCAATTGTCACTTCGCGCAACATGATGATTTGTCCGGAAAAACAAGATGACAAAAGCATTTCGAGTTGCTGTTCTGACGCTGCCTGGCGAAATTGACCCCTCCACCGCTATCGCGGCAAGCCGAGCAGGCGAATTGGGACTGCTTGATCTTGAATATGCGAAAGATCAAGGGACGGCGCTGCGGGCGGTTAAAAAGCTGGCCGCGGCGGTTCAATCCGACTTTGGCATCAAGTTCAACGGCGATAGGCCGGATTTCATTGCCAAACTGCTTTCGGAGCTGCCGGATCGTCTCAAAACCGTCGTCCTGACATCTACAGATCCTCAAGTTTTAGGCCCCGCCCTTAGAGCCTTCCACGAGAAGAAAGTCGCCGTCCTTATCGAGGCTATTTGCTTGGCGCAGGCGCAGCTGGCCCAAACGATGGGGGCCGATGGCGTCGTCGCTAAGGGACATGAAGCGGGCGGGCGCATTTCCGACGAGACCACGTTGATTTTGCTGCAGCGTTTCTTGACCGGGATTCGGCTGCCAATCTGGGCTCAAGGCGGTATTGGGCTCCATACGGCCGCTGCCTGCGCTGCCGCCGGAGCCGCAGGCGTGATCCTGGATTGCCAACTGGCCCTGACCCGCGAATCGCCCCTAAGCGAACCCGTGCGGGCCAGGATCGCCAGCATGGATGGCAGCGAGACGATCTGCCTGGGCGCAGCCGCCGGAGAAACCTACCGCGTCTATTTTAGGCCAGGAGGCCGGGCGGTCGAGGAGCTGCGGCAGATCGAAACCCGCCTCATGAGTGACGAACGTGGCCAGCCTGATCTCCTCGCCGATTGGCACCAGGCACTCGCAGAGCGCATAGGCTGGGACTCCCCCGAGCAGAACGTGCTCTTCCTAGGGCAAGATGCGGCCTTTGCCGAGTCGCTTGCCAAAAAATTCGTCACCGTCGGGGGCGTCGTTCGGGCAATGCGCGAGGCCGCCACCGTGCACTGCCGGGCAGCATGCAGTCTGCGGCCCTTAGATGAAGGAGCACCGCTGGCGAGCTCGCACGGCTCCCGTTATCCCATCCTTCAGGGGCCGATGACCCGGGTCAGCGACGTGCCCGAGTTCGCTGCCCGGGTAGCCGAGGGAGGCGCGCTCCCGTTCCTCGCATTGGCCCTGATGCGCGGCCCCGAGGTGAAGACACTGCTTGCGGAGACGCAAAAACGGCTTGGTGCGCAGCCCTGGGGTGTTGGCATCCTCGGCTTTGTTCCGCCGGAGCTTCGCCAGGAGCAATTAGGAGCGATCGCGGACAATCGTCCACCCTTTGCCTTGATCGCGGGGGGCAGACCGGAACAGGCGCGCGGCCTCGAGCAGCAAGGCATTTCGACCTATCTGCATGTGCCCTCCCCGGGACTTTTGAAAATGTTTCTGCAGCAGGGCGCGCGCAGATTCGTCTTCGAGGGCCGGGAGTGCGGGGGCCATGTAGGGCCGCGCACGAGCTTCGTCCTGTGGAACCAGATGATCGACATCCTGCTCGACGCTCTCAGCGCGGATACAAATCCGCAGAGCTTTCACATCGTGTTCGCGGGAGGCATCCACGACTCCTTGTCGGCATCTATGGTCGCGTCGATGGCGGCGCCCCTGGCCGAACAGGGGGCACGGATCGGGGTCCTGCTTGGAACCGCCTATCTGTTCACCGAAGAGGCGGTGGCTGCGGGAGCGATCCTAAAGGGGTTCCAAGAGCAAGCAATGGGTTGCGAGCGCACGGTTCTTCTAGAAAGCGGTCCGGGGCATTCGACAAGGTGCGTCGATACCCCGTTTGCAGATACCTTTGGCCAGGAGAAACGCCGGCTAACGAAGTCAGGCAAATCGGCAGAAGACATACGCTTTACCTTGGAGGAACTCAACCTCGGCCGGCTGCGAATAGCCTCCAAAGGCCTCACGCACCATCCGAACTTCGGACGGGAACCTCAGGCTCCGAAGTTTTTAACCCTTGGCGAGAAGGAGCAGGTAACCCAGGGCATGTACATGATCGGGCAGGTCGCGGCCCTGAGAAGCAAAACCTTGACCATCGAGGAGTTGCACCGTGATGTGGCCGTTGAGGGGTCGAACCGGCTCCAGGCATTTGCCGGCCAACGCTCGCAAAAGACGGCCGCCGGGCGAGAAGAAACGCCTTTGGATATCGCCATCGTCGGGATGTCTTGTCTCTTGCCGAAGGCCGGGGATCTTCAGAGGTACTGGGATAACATCGTCAATAAAGTCGATGCAATCACGGAGATCCCGAACGAAAGATGGAATTGGCAGCTCTATTTCGACCCCGATCCAAAGGCGCGGGACAAGATCTACTCGAAATGGGGCGGTTTCTTAGACGACATTCATTTCGACCCCGTGCAATATGGGATGCCCCCAGCAAGTTTGCGGTCTATTGAACCCGCTCAACTCCTGACCCTTGAGGCCGTGCGCGAGGCGCTGAAGGATTCCGGATATTTGGACCGTCCGTTTCCGCGCGAGCGAACTTCGGTCATTCTTGGCGCTGGCGGCGGCGCGGCCGAAATGGGGTTGGGGTACAGCAGCCGCGCCTTCCTCCCGACCCTCGAACGCTTGCCGGAATTCCGTGGCCATTCCAGCGAGCTGTTGGACAGTTTAAACGGCCTTCTGCCGGAGTGGACCGAAGACTCTTTTGCCGGGATTTTGACCAATGTTTCCGCCGGGCGGGTTGCCAACCGTTTTGACCTCGGCGGGACAAATTATACCGTCGACGCTGCCTGTGCTTCCTCGCTCTCGGCCATCGCTCTCGCGGCGAAGGAACTGGAAGCACATTCCAGCGACATGGTGATCGTAGGCGGGGTCGACACCATGCAGAATCCCTTTACCTACTTGTGTTTCAGCAAGACCTACGCGCTGTCCCCGCGCGGCCGGTGCCGCACCTTCGATGAAGGCGCCGATGGCATCGCCATCAGCGAGGGCATTGCGATGATGGTCCTTAAGCGACTAGCCGATGCCGAGCGCGATGGCGACCGTGTCTACGCCGTAATCAAGGGCACCGGGGGGTCCAGCGACGGCAAAGACAAAGGATTAACGGCACCGCGCCCGGCGGGACAAGCGCTTGCCTTGCGGCGTGCCTATGCCAAGGCCAATTTCTCGCCCGCAACAGTCGGACTGATCGAGGCTCATGGAACCGGTACCGTGGCAGGTGACCGGGCAGAGGTTTCGGCTTTGACGGAAGTCTTCTCGGAGGCTGAAGCGCCGACACAAAGTTGCGCGATTGGCTCGGTGAAGTCCATGATTGGGCACACCAAATGTACGGCGGGGGCCGCGGGCGTCGTCAAGACGGCTCTTGCCCTATACCACAAAGTCCTGCCGCCGACGCTGGGGGTCGAAAAACCAAACCCGAGCGCAAATTTTCCGGAGACGCCATTCTACGTCAACGCCGAGCCTCGGCCTTGGCTCGACGGCATAGGCGGCCACCCGCGCCGTGCCGGCGTGAGCGCCTTCGGTTTCGGTGGTACCAATTTCCACCTGGTCATGGAAGAGTACACCGGCGACTTCATTTCTTCCCGCCCGGCGGCTTATCAGAATTGGCCGGGCGAACTCTTCCTATGGCAAGCGGGATCTCGCCGCGCCTTAATCGAGGCCATCGAGTCCTGTGATAAGGCTCTCGCCCGGCATGGCGAACCTAGGCTTCGCGATCTCGCCTTCACGGTTTGGAAACTCGGCGAAGACAAGGAAAAAGAAAGTGCGGGCCTGCGGTTGGCCGTGATCGCCACATCTTTGGGTGACCTCAAGCAGAAGCTCAGTTGGGCTCGGCAAGGCCTGGAAAATCCCGGGACCGTCCAGATCAGCGATCCAAGAGGCATTTATTTTTCGGAGCGGCCACTCGTTCAGGATGGGGCGCAAGGCGCGATGCTGGCCTTTCTATTTCCCGGCCAAGGCTCGCAGTATACGAATATGTTGCGGGACCTAGCGATTCAATTTCCCGAGGCGCGCCAGCTGTTCGAGCGCGGCAATCAGGTCCTTGCAGACAAACTGGCCAAACCCCTGAGCGCCTATATCTTTCCTCCTTCAAGCTTTAGCCCTGAGGAGGAGCGCACACAGCAACAGGCAATTACCCAGACCAATATTGCTCAACCGGCGATCGGCGTGGCGAGCCTTGCGATGTTCCGGGTGTTGCAGGGCTTCGGTTTACGGCCGGACTTCGTCGCGGGTCACAGCTACGGGGAATATGTGGCCCTTGCCGCCGCAGGCGTCTTCTCCGAAGAAGCGTTAATCGACCTCTCCGAGGCGAGAGGCCGCTTTATTGCCGAGGCGGCGGGTGAGGAATCGGGAGTAATGGCAGCGGTCGAGGCCGGGCCGGACGTGGTTGCTCAGAGCATCGCGAGCATCGAGGGCGTCCATCTGGCGAATGCGAATGCGCCCAAACAGACGGTGATCTCCGGGTCCCGGCAAGCGGTCGAGCAGGCGGTCCGGCACCTCTCAACTCTTGGAGTGAGGTCGCGGCTTATCCCGGTCAGCTGTGCCTTCCACTCCCCGGTCGTTGCGCCCGCCCAAGAACGATTAGCCGATTTTCTTATCGCGGCGGATCTTGCCAAACCCCAGATCACCGTTTTCTCCAACACCACGGCGGCACCTTACCCGGTCGAACCCGCGGCCATCGCCTCGCGGCTGGTTGATCACCTCGTGCGCCCGGTTGAATTCCTACGGGAAATTGAGGCCATGTATGCCGCAGGTGCCAGAATTTTTGTCGAAGTGGGCCCGCGCGGAAACCTCACCGGTCTGGTTGACCAGATCCTCGATGGGAGGCCGAAGCTCGCAGTCGCCTCCGATCAAAGCGGGCGTTCTGGCTTGGTGCAACTCCTGCACCTCTTGGGACAGTTGGCTGCCCAGGGCGTGGCGGTCAAACTGGACCCGCTTTATCAAGGGAGGACCGCTCAACGCTTTGATCTGAGTGCCTCCGAGGCTGTGACGCAACAGCAGCGCCTTGCCCCGACGGTTTGGCTCGTCAACGGTGCTCGCGCCAAGCCTTTGCGGGAGGTCAAAGACCGAGATGGAATGGATGCCGAAAAAGTCTCTTCCTCAACACCGAAGCGGATTGACGCCGGTAGCCTGCAGGAGACCGCGAATGCAACCGCCGTTTCGTCGCCCTCCAAAACGTCGCCCCCGGCTCGTTCCGGTAATGGAACATCTGAAATCAAGTTGCCGCCTCAGGAGGCTGAAGCAGTAGCAGTTGCCTCCGCTGAGCAACCGGTATTCCCGCCTTCAGACGATAGGGTTTCTGAGGTTATGGCGCAGTTTCAGCAACTGATGGCGCGCTTCCTGGATACTCAGAAAAACGTGATGTTAAGCTATCTAGGGAGTGCCTCGGGCACAGCGGCCCGCGACCAACTGCCTGGCTTAAGTGTGTTTCAAGCGAGCCCTCCTTTCTTAAAGCTGGCACAAAACCTCCAGCTTACGGTAGCCGAGCCGATCCTCACTGGCGACGAGAAACGCCGCGCTCGCGGCAATGGAAGTGCCCTACCGGAGCCCATTGTATCGACCGACCCTCCTTCGGCATTGCCCAAAGAGGCCACCGAAACGCCCGCAAGGCCCGATGCTGGGCAGCTCACCTCACGACTGCTTGCCATTGTGAGCGAGCGCACGGGCTATCCGCCCGAGATGCTGGGCCTCGATCTTGACCTCGAAGCCGACCTCGGGATCGACTCCATCAAACAGGTGGAGATCCTTGGTAATCTTCAGCAGTCCGTTGCCGGGGCCGGGCAGGGACTGAGCGACGGGTTGATGGAAAAGCTCGCCGGGGTGAAGACTTTGCGCGGCATCATTGAAGCGATCGGCCAACAATGGGAGGCGCAGCCAATCCCCGGGGGCGCAAGCCTCTCCCTGCCCATCCGAGACCAGGTTGCCGTGCCGGCGGATGCGGCGCAGCTTACTTCACGTCTGCTTGCCGTTGTGAGCGAGCGCACGGGCTATCCGCCCGAGATGCTGGGCCTCGACCTCGACCTCGAAGCCGACCTCGGGATCGACTCCATCAAACAGGTGGAGATTCTTGGTAATCTTCAGCAGTCCGTTGCCGGGGCCGGGCAGGGACTGAGCGACGGCTTGATGGAAAAGCTCGCCGGGGTGAAGACTTTGCGCGGCATCATTGAGCGAATTCTAGAGCAACCGGCCGCAAACCCTGAGCCCGATTCGTCATCCCCGGCGGCATCTGCGCAAGTGAGAGTAGACTCCCAGACCACCAAATCGGCAGCCAAACCTGGACCTGCAGATAGCGTTCAAGGTCTTCGCTCAGTGAGCCGGATCGAGCGCTTCACCCTCAGGGCAGTAGAGGCACCCCTTCGGAGGACAGCCCGAAACCAAGCGAAAGACCGCGTCTTGCTTCTCACCGACGACGAGATTGGCATCGCGGAAGCCATGGCTAGCAAGCTGCTCGCCGGGGGTTATCAAATTGCCTTGGTGCGAAATCGTCAAGGCACGCGAGCTCTCGGCCAGGGCATTTACGAAGTGGATCTGACCTCGCCGAAAACAGTTGCCCGGCTGATCGACGGGATTCACCGGGAGCAAGGACCATTGGGCGGGATCGTCCACCTTCTCCCGCTTGGCAAGGGAGCCGAATTCGCCGCGATGGACCTTGAAGGCTGGCGGGACCGGGTAAGGCTTGAGACGAAGAGCCTGTTCTATCTAACAAAAGCGGCGAACGAGGACCTCAAGCATGCGACACAGGCGGGCGGCGCTTGCGTCATGGCCGCGGCCGGAATGGGCGGGGATTTCCTCAGCTCACCAGCTGTGGATTCAAAACAATATTTTCCCGGCCAGGGGGGTATCGCCGGTCTGATCAAGACGCTTGCGCAAGAATGGCCTGGCGTTCGGGTCAAGGCAGTGGACCTTAATCCTGCGGAAGCGGCGGAAGCGCTTTCTGGTTATCTGCTCGACGAATTTACGGAAGGGGACGATCAGGTCGAGGTCGGCTACGATCATCGCCGCCGTTTTGTCCTCGAGCCGCAGCAGGCTCCGGTTCAACAGCAGGGGCCGTCTGCCCTCATGCTCGACCCATCTTCGGTTCTCCTGCTCACTGGCGGTGCTCGCGGTATCACTTCAGAGGTGGCCTCCCAACTCGCCGAGCATTACCGGCCCACGCTCCTTTTGGTGGGCCGTTCTCCCCTGCCTGAGCCCGAAGAACCGGTCGAGACTGCCGGACTGACCTTGCCCAAGGAAGTGAAAGCGGCCCTGATGGAGCAGCTCCGCAGGGAGGGCCAGCCGGTTACGCCTGCCCGTGTAGAGGATGCCTATGCGCGCCTGAAGGCGCAGCGCGAGATTCGCGGCAACCTTGCTGCCCTGCGGCAGTTCGGTTCGAAGGTGCACTATTACCCCGTAGATGTGCGGGACGGCGAAGCGTTCGGCAGCCTCATTGACGAGATTTACACCACGTTTGGCCGATTGGATGGAGTGATTCACGGAGCCGGTGTCATCGAGGATAAGCTCATCCAGGATAAGAGCCCGGAGTCGTTCGACCGGGTCTTTGATACCAAGGCAGATAGCGCCTTCATCCTGAGCCGAAAACTGCGCCCGGAAAATCTGAAGTTTTTGGTGTTCTTTGCTTCGGTGGCGGGGCGCTTCGGCAACCGCGGCCAAGGAGATTACGCTGCGGCCAACGAGGTGCTTAATAAGCTCGCCACTCGTTTGGACCAGGAGTGGCCAGGCCGGGTGGTCTCGATCAATTGGGGGCCTTGGGATAGCAATGGCATGGTGTCACCCGAGCTGCGCAATCAATTCGCGGCGCGCGGCGTAGAACTCATCCCCTCAGCAGTTGGCTTACGCCGGTTGGAGGAAGAACTGCGGTATGGGCGCAAGGGCGAGGCCGAGGTCGTCGTGGGCGGCGCTGGTTGGCGGCCACCCGTGAATCAGCATCAGCCCGTGGATTCGCGAATCGCCTTCCAGCGGTCCTTGCCTTTGCTTAAGCGGACACCGATTTCGCGAGCGAACGGCTCTGTTCAGCTTGTCCGCAAGCTCGAGCCTGCTTACGACCGCTATCTGGATGACCATCGCCTGGACGGGCGACCGGTTTTCCCGGCCGCCATGGCGATGGAGTTGATGGCGGAAGTGGTGGCGCAGGGCTGGCCTGACCTGCAAATAGCCAGCATCCGAGACCTTTTCGTTCTGCAGGGCATTGTCCTTCAGGACGAAGCCAAAACGGTGCGCGTGGTCGGCAAAGCCCAGGCGGCGGCGCATGGTCAAACGAGCATTGCTGTTGAGATCGCTGGAACAGAGCATCCGCAGCGGATTCATTACCGCGGCTTCGTCGACCTGGTGCAGCGGTTGCCGGACCCGCCTCCCTTTGAACCCAAAACGCTGACAAAAGGGTGTGCCCTTTCGATGGACCTGTCAGAGATCTATCGGCAATGGCTCTTTCATGGTCCGCTCTTTCAAGGGATCCATGAGGTTAACGAGATAGGGACCGACGGGATCGTTGCCGTTCTGGCCTCCTCGTCCCCTCAGGGGTGGATCTTGGATGACTCTCAGGAGCCCTGGCTGCTCGATCCGTTAATGCTGGACAGCGGGTTTCAGTTGTTCGTTTTGTGGTCCCGCGAGCACTGGAATATGACCGCCCTGCCCTCGCGTTTCCGAGCCTACCGGCATTTCGGTACCCCGCGGAGCAAGTTCGTTCATTGCGAGGTGCGCATCAGGCCGAATACCGGTAGTCAAGTAATCCACGGCGATATGGTTTTCGTCAACAGCGACGGTCGCGTGATAGGCATTATGGAGGATCTCGAGGGTAACTGTACCAGTGCGCTGAATCGCCTGGTGGGGAGGGACTCTGTGGCCCCATGAGGTCAGCCGACGGCGAGGCAAGGTCTCACTCTGCCGCCGTGCGCGGCGAGGTAGCGATTATCGGGATGGCCTGCCTCTTTCCGGGTGCCCCCGATCTCGATACATACTGGCAAAATATTATCTCCAAGACCGACTCGGTCACGGATCCACCTGCCGACGCGTGGGACCCCAAGGTTTTCTACGACCCCGAATCCAATTGCAATGATCGCGCATACTGCAAGCGCGGTGGCTATATCGAGGGTCTGGCCCGGTTTCGGCCCTCAGACTTTGGCATCATGCCGGTAAGCGTGGACGGCGGAGAGCCCGATCAGTGGCTGGCACTCCAAATCGCCCATGCAGCTCTCGCAGACGCAGGGTATGTAGAGCGTCCCAAGGAGCATATCCGCACTGAAGTCATTCTAGGAAAGGGTACTTATAGCAATCGTGGCAACATGACCGTGGGGTACCACGCCGTGGTTGTCGAGCAGGTGCTGCAGGTCCTGAGGAGCCTACACCCTGAATACACCGATGCTGAGATTCAAGACATAAAGCAGGAGCTTAAGACCGGCCTGCCGCCATTTAGTGCCGACACGGCGCCCGCTCTCATCGGCAACATCATCACCGGCCGCATCGCCAATCGACTGGACCTGATGGGCCCGAGCTTTACGGTGGACGCCGCCTGCGCCTCCGCTCTGCTTGCCGTTGAGATGGGGATGAGGGATATCCTCAGTCACAAATGCGACCTCGCCCTGGTCGGCGGCGCAAATGTCACCGTGCCGCTGCCCACTTTCGTCCTATTCTGCCAATTGGGGGCCCTCTCGCGCAGGGAGCAGATCCGTCCTTTCGATAAAGATGCCGACGGCACCATCCTCGGTGAGGGAATGGGAATGGTGGTATTAAAGCGGTTGGAGGATGCTCAGCAGGATGGCGATCGCATTTATGCAGTCGTCAAGGGGGTGGGCACCTCCAGTGATGGCCGCGCCCTGCACGTGATGGCCCCGCGTCTCGAAGGTGAAGAGCTGGCGCTGCGACGGGCTTACGACATGGCAGGTGTCCCTCCGCGCAGTATCGGGCTCATCGAGGCACATGGCACGGCGACCCCCGTGGGCGATGTCATAGAGATCCAGGCGCTCACCCGGGTCTTCGGCGAACGAAATGGCTCCACGTCTAGTTGCGCCATCGGGTCGGTTAAATCCATGATCGGGCACACAATGCCAGCGGCTGGGGTTGCTGGGCTCATCAAGACAGCGCTCGCTCTCTACCACAAGATATTGCCGCCAACACTTCACTGTGACGAGCCGAATCCGGCGCTTGAGCTTGATAAGACCCCCTTCTACGTGAACACCGAGACACGTCCCTGGATTCACGGTGCAGATACACCCCGCCGTGCAGGCGTGAATGCCTTTGGTTTCGGGGGCATCAATGGCCATGTGGTGCTTGAAGAGCATCCCAACAACGACATCGAGGGGCGCAGCCATCTGCTCCACTGGGACACCGAAGTGTGCGTTCTACACGCTTCCTCTCGACATGAGTTGATCCAGAACGCGGAGCGGCTTCAAAACGATCTCAAGAATACCGGCCCGGCGACCTTAAAGGATCTGGCGTACACGCTGAATATCGAGCTCGAAGACAAGGCGGGTCGTTTGGCCATCGTTGCCTCCTCCGTGGAGGACCTGAGGCAGAAATTGGCGCATGCCCAGAGGCGCCTTGCGGATCCTCAGTGCAAGCAGATTAAGGACAACCGGGGGATCTATTTCTTTGAGGAGCCACTAAGCCGCCAGGGCAAGCTCGCCTTTCTGGTTCCGGGCGAAGGTGCACAGTATGAAAACATGCTGCTCGACCTCTGCCTGCATTTCCCGGAGGTCAGGAATTGCTTCGATCTCGCCGATCGAGCCTTCATCAATCATCGCCGTAGCTATGTGCCAAGTGATTACATCTTCCCGAGGTCTATCGTATCAGAGCCCGAAACGCGCTTGGTAAAAAAGCTGCTTTGGCAGAGCGACGGTGCCGTAGAGGCGGTGCTGATCGCCAACCGGGCGATGTGGTCGTTATTGAACCGGCTCGAAATCCGGCCAGATGCGATCTTGGGTCATAGCACGGGCGATTACTCGGCGATGTTCGCCTCAGGCGTTATCGCTTTGGATGACGAGTCGGACTACGTCAGGACTATTCTCACGTGGAACGAAACACACGACCGCTTGGCAATTCAATATCCCGTTCCCGAGGCAGCCTTGGTCGCTGTCGCGGCTGATCCTGCTGTCGTTAGAACCATTGTTGAGCAGGTCGGTGGCAGCACTTATGTCGCCATGGAAAACTGTCCACACCAGAGTGTTATCGTCGGACATAGGGCGCCGGTTGAACAGGCCGTCGAACACTTGCGCCGGCGCGGGCTCATCTACGAATTCCTGCCCTTCGACCGTCCTTATCACACCCCATTGTTCGAGCCCTATGCTGAGGGTCTCGGTCGCGAGTTTTTCTCCCAACTCCCACTCTCCCTGCCGAAAATTGATGTCTATTCCTGTACCACCGCGGCCCGTTACCCGGCAACCCTAGCCGAAATTCGAGAACTCTTCGTCGCACATTGGGCGCGCCCTGTCCTATTCCAAGAAACGATTGAGCGAATGTACGCCGATGGGGTGCGAATCTTCGTCGAGGCCGGGGCCCGGGGCAATCTTTCCGCCTTCGTGGACGATATCCTTCGCGGCTTGCCCCATCTGGCAATCCCCTCCAATGTCGCGCGGCGCTCCGGTATCACCCAGCTTAACCACCTGGTAGGCGCGCTCGCGGCTCAGGGTGTTCAAATGAATCTGCAGCATCTCTATGCCCGCCGAGATCCCCAGCGTGTGCCTTGGGACGCGATAGGGCATCCGAGCTCTGCCAAACGCGGCAATCCCCTGATGACGCTTGCCATTGGGATGCCTCAGCTGCGCGTGGCAGCGCGGCAGCCAAAGTCTTCTCACCCCCGGCCACGGGTAATGGCATCGCCAGCACCAAAAGCCGTCCAGGAGAACCAGAAGGGACAGCCTAGCCGCGTTGCCAATGCTCCGCATCCGCCGCCAAGCAAGCCACCCAATCAAGCTCCAGCCAACGCTGCAGGTGTGATGCAGGAGTACATGAAGGGGATGGAAGCCTTTTTGGATCTTCAGCACGAGGTGATGCAGGCGCTTTTAAGCAATCGCCAGGACGCCCAGGAGCGGGGCAACGGCCATGCAACAACGGCCACACCGTCGCATGATTTTCCTTTGCTCGGTACGGTGATCTCCCAAGTTCCAAACCAAGAGTTGGTGGCGCTCCGCCGGCTTGATCAGGACCAAGACATTTTCTTACGCGAGCACGCCCTCGGCGGCCCGGTGTCCGTCACCGATCCCGCGCTTAAGCCGATGATAGTGGTTCCGCTCACCATGAGTATGGAAATTCTGGCAGAGGCCGGGGCTGCAATCCTGCCGGGCAAGATCCTGATTGGGATGCGGGACGTGCAAGCGCGTCAATGGATAAGGGTGGATGAGCCGGTAACCCTCCGGATCTCGGCGCGGCGGATTTCAACCGCCTCGAACGAGGTAGAAGTTCAGGTGCAGGACCTGGGGCGCGAGCCGGCCGGCCATAGCCCGGCGAGCGCCATCTCCGTGATCGGCGGAATCTTGATCTTCGCGGACACCTATCCAGCCTCGCCACCTGTTGCACCCCTGTCGCTAGCCGGTGAACAAACGTCGAGGCTCGCCTCGGCAAATCTCTACGACGGACGGTTGATGTTCCATGGCCCCTGCTTTCAAGGGGTGGCCGCCGTGGAGCGGTCTGGACAGAATGGTATGATCGGGAAGCTACAAGTCCTGTCACCCGGCGGTCTGTTTTCGTCGACCTCAACGCCGCACTTTGTCACCGATCCCGTGGTCCTGGATGCGGCCGGGCAGCTCGTGGGTTTTTGGGCAGCAGAGCACCTGCAGCGCGGATTTGTGGTGTTCCCCTATCACCTCAAATCGCTGAAAATCTATGCGCCCAACCAAGCTGTCGGAGAGCGCGTGACTTGCCGGCTACAACTGGAATTGCTCGGGACGGACCGGATACGCTCGGACATCGACGTCCTAGGACCGGATGACAATTGCTGGATGCAACTGAGCGGCTGGGAGGACCTGCGCTTCGATCTGCCGCAGCGGTTTCACAGCTTCTGGGTCTCGCCCCGAGAGAAGTTGCTCAGCCTGCCATGGCAAAGCCCTCTCGAAGGTCTTCCCGCAAAGGACAGCTACGAATGTTATCGGCTGGAGTCCATGTCCGAGCGCTGGAACACACTTTGGAAAGACCTCTGGGCTTCTCACGTGCTCGGCCGCGAGGAGCGCAGGGCTTTCGAAAACCTCAACGGGCCAGCCCTCCGCCAACAAGAGTGGCTCAGCGGCAGAACGGCCGCGAAAGACGCAGTACGCGTGTTCCTGAAAAAGCACTATCAGTTAGAGCTATTGCCTGCGGATATCGAGATTGCTCAGGACGAAAATGGCCGTCCCGTACCAGCGGGACCTTGGGCCCAAATGCTGCCAGCCGTTCCCAAGCTGTCATTGACGCACTCCAACGGAATGGCTGCCGCCATCGCCGGCCACGCGAACAATGGCGGATACCCCGGCATCGACATCGAGGCTGTCCGCCAATTGTCTTCGAACTTTGAATCAACGGCATTCACCGCAGACGAGCAACAATTGTTGGCCGCGCTACCCGAATCCGCCAAGATCGAGTGGGTCCTGCGCTTCTGGTGTGCCAAAGAGGCCGTCGCAAAAGCACTCGGCCGGGGTTTCCTTGACGGGCCCCATTGCATCCGAATTCAGGCGTTTGATCTGAAGACGGGCGAAGTCACGGTTGCGCTCCAAGGAAAGCTTGTCGAAGCGTTCACCGGCTTCGCCGGCACCGGTTTAATGGCATATACCGCGCGCGAAGGTGACTATGTGATTGCGAGCACTCTTTGCGAAAGGACGGCATCATGACAGTTGTCGATCAAGAGTCGATTATGGCCGACGTGCTAGGCCTCTTGAGGCAGTTGGCCAGGGATTGGGAGTACTCCGGGGAGATCTCGCCCGAGACTTTCCTTTTTGCGGACTTAGGTTTCGAGTCGATCGATGCCGTGGTGCTTGCCTCGCACGTGCAAGAACACTATCAGCGTCAGCTTCCGTTTCCCGAGCTTCTAGCGGAACTCGGCCGCAGAGAGGTCAAGGACATATCGATCGCCGAACTGGTCGAGTTTATCCGTTTTCACCTCAATGGCGGCATTACTGGAGAGCACCGGTGAGCGTTCGCACCTTGCTGATCGGTTTGGATGGAGCGACCTCTTCGATCCTCGATCCGCTGATGAGACAGGGCATCATGCCCTTTCTGCAAGGCCTGCTGAGTTCCGGTACACGTGCCGAGCTAACCTCCGTGGTTCCACCCTTGACGCCGCCCGCTTGGACATCCCTCATGACAGGGCGCAGTCCAGGCAATCACGGCATTTTCGACTTCATGCGGTTTGAGTCACGTCCCGAGGGCCGGTTTCTCAGGGTCTTAGATGCCGGAGCCGTCGGCTGCGAAACGGTCTGGTCCATTGCCTCACGTAGCGGTTTACGGGCAACCGTGTTGAACTTTCCTTTGATGTATCCTGCGCCCGCCATTTCCGGCTGCGTCGTTCCTGGCTGGGTGCCGTGGCGCCATCTGCGGCTCGCATGTCATCCTTCCAATCTCTTCGATAAACTCAGGGCGCTGCCGGGATTCAATGCACAAGAGCTGGCGATGAATATGTCGCTGGAAGGCAGAGCGCTCGAAGGTTGTCAGCGGGAAGAGGATTACGAAGACTTAATCAAGCTCCATATCCGCAGAGAGCAGCAGTGGTTCAACATCGCGCGCTACTTGATGCGCGAGGAGCCGTGCGACCTTATGGCCATACTCTTTGACGGCGTCGACAAGCTCCAGCATTTGTGCTGGCGCTTTTTAGATCCCGGGCTCTTCCCTTCTTCGCCCTCCCCCATGGAGACCAAGATCCGGAATCTGTGCCTGGATTATTTCCGCGAGATCGATCGTTTCTTGGCCGAGATCGTAGCCCTTGCCGGACCGGGCGCGACCACCCTCCTTGCTTCGGACCATGGCTTCGGCCCGACCAGGGAAGTTTTCTATCTCAATGCCTGGCTTCATCAACAGGGCTATCTCGCTTGGGCTGATATAGCACAAGTCGAACAGAAGCATCCCGAAACGCTGGGAATAGAGTCGATGGCGCGCCGGTTTTATGAGGTCGATTGGGATCGAACTGCCGCTTATTGCCCGACGCCCAGCAGCAACGGAATTTATTTCTCCTTTCCCACGGGTGCGGGAGGAGCCAACCTGGATTATGATGGTTTCCGCCAGCAACTCATCACATCCCTTGCCACCTTTACCGATCCGGCCACGGGTGAGCCTGTGGTAACGCGAATCTGGACCCGCGAGGAAGCATTCGAAGGAACGCACATGGCGCTCGCCCCCGACCTGACGGTGAGCTTGCGGGACGGCGGGTTTGTTTCCATTCTTCCTTCGGACGTGGTCCTTAAACCGCGGCCCGAGCCCACCGGAACGCATCGCCCGCAGGGCATCTTCGTGGCAGCAGGGCCGGGGATACGGCAAGGCGTAGATGTGTCTCCCCTGTCGATCCTCGATGTCGCGCCGATACTTCTTTACACCCTCGATATTCCTGTTCCCGAAGACCTCGAAGGATCCGTGCCGCAACAGATATTTGAGCCGCCGCATTTCGAGGCGCACCCAATTTTGCTGGGATCTCCCACCCGGTCTCGACTGGATACGGAGCATCCCATCGGCGCAATGGACGCCGATGTTGAGGCCGAAGTCATCAAGCAGCTCAAGGCTCTCGGTTACATAGAATAGATAGGGTCACAATGCCCAAAGCTTTCGTCGACGGTATCCATCTTCACTATCAGCAAGTGGGGCGAGGGCCAAACGTCGTGATGATCCACGGCGTTACCGGAAACCAGGCCATCTGGCACCTGGAAATCATTCCGGCCCTGATGCAGGAGCATCGACTCACTGCCTATGATCTGCGCGGGCACGGGTATAGTGATATGCCTCCTGCGGGCTACACCACCGCTGATCATGCGTTGGACTTGAATCATCTTTTGGATAGGCTGAGCATCGAACAGACGGATATCGTTGGGCATAGCTTTGGCGCCGACATCGCCTTGCACTACACCATCCTTTATCCGGAGCGAATCCGGCGGCTGGTACTTGTGGAGCCGGCCATTGCCGCTCTGCATTTTCTCCGGGATAGCGAAGAATGGATCGGCTGGAAGTACTGGCGCGAAAGGTTAAGTGAATATGGCGCTACGATCCCGCCCGAAAAGTGGCATGACTCCGAGTATCTGGTACGTGCAAGCATCAACATCCCAAAACTCTTCGGTTTCAGGAAGGGACAGGCCAGGCGCTCGGCCCCCCTCGTCAAGCTGATGGAAACCACCACGGCGCCCATGGATTACACTGATCTAGCCGGTATGACACTGGACAGGATTTCGAACGTACGTCACCCTGCTTTGGTTGTGTATGGGGCCGACTCGGTGTTCCTGGGAACATATGAGTACCTCAAGGATCACCTCTCGAATTGCACACCGGTGCTTATTCCTGAAAGTGAGCACTTCGGCCCCTTAGAGCAGCCGCAGATCCTCATCAAGCATTTGCGAGGGTTTTTAGCGAGCGACTCGTCTGCCTCTACAAGGACGGCCGAATGGGCTTCCTCTGTGCCAGCGCCGCGTGGTTGCACAGCGGAACGTGAGGATGGGGTCCTTTTGTCCCGGAATAAGAGTCACAATCGAGAGTGAGCCCTTGTCCATTTGAGGCAAACGTTCATCTTGGCCGAGAGCAAAAAAAGAGACCGTATACATAACCAGTGAAGACCGCTTTTGGAGTCGTCATTTGTAATCACGGGAGCGGCGGGCGGTCCTGATCGCGATAGGGCTCGGCTACTCGTTATTTCTGCTCTCAGGAGCACTCGTCGTCTGAAGGAAGGCATTGGTGAAAGACAGCGTTCTTATTACTGGCTGCTCGACCGGGCTGGGGAGAGAGACGGCTTTTTATCTCGCCGAGCGCGGCTTCCAGGTTTATGCGACAGTGCGGGATATCAACCAAGTTGATCCTCTGCTTGCCTCGGCTCGTGACCGCAACATCCAGCTCCGTGTATTGGCCCTCGACGTGACCGATCGGGATAGCACCCAAAAAGCTGTACAGACGATCATTGCAGAATCCGGCAAAATCTATGGCTTGATTAACAATGCGGGCGTGGGTCTGCGCGGCTATTTCGAGGATTTGGCTGACGCGGAGATCCGTCAGGTTTTTGAAGCGAATGTATTCGGAGTCATGTCGGTAACCAAGGCCGTGCTTCCTTATATGCGAGAGGCGAGGCGTGGCCGCATCGTATTTATAAGTTCCATCGGAGGGCGGATCGGTTCGCTCGGCGTGAGTGCCTATTGCGCGACCAAGTTTGCCGTAGAGGGTTTTGGTGAATCGCTTTTTCAAGAACTCGCACCCTTGGGTCTGAGCGTAGTTCTGATCGAACCGGGGATTATCAAGACCGAGCGTTGGACGACCAATCGCGGTACGGCCAAAGGTGCCCGCGATCAGTGCAGTCCGTACTATGCTTGGTTTTGCCAGGCGGAAAAGGAATCCGATCAGCTGGTTCGAGCCTCGACGGCAACGGCTGCCGATGTCGCCGCGCTGGTACATCAGGCATTGACGGTTGAGCGGCCGAAGCTGCGGTACATGATCGGCCGCAAGGCCAGGCTCGCTGTGGCCCTGCGGCGCTGGCTGCCAGGAGAGTTGTTTGAGCGCATCTATTTTGGCATTGTCATGCGCCGGGTAACACGCCGGCCTAGTCGATAAAAGAGCCCATAAGAAAAAACTTGCTGCTATGAACAACAAATAGTTCGGAGAGCTGTCGCGTTTTCTGCGTTATCAAGCCGGACAAAACTAGGATGCTGCCATGGTAATAACTGAAAATCGATCCATAACCGTCGTATCTGGTCTGCCTCGCTCAGGAACCTCGATGATGATGCGGATGCTTGAGGCAGGCGGGATATCAGCCGTGACGGATAATCTTAGAGCCGCCGATGACGATAATCCCTTAGGCTATTATGAATTTGAGCCAGTAAAACAGTTAAGGCGCGATGCTTCCTGGCTCGATGGTGCTGGCGGTAAGGCCGTTAAGGTCATTTACCGGCTTTTGTATGATCTGCCGCGAGATCGCAGCTACAAAGTGCTCTTTATGACGCGCAGGCTGGAGGAAATTATCGCTTCGCAGGAGGCAATGCTTCGGAGGCACGATAAGGCGGGCGGCGCTCTAAGTGGTCAGCAGCTGGCGCACGCGTTTAAGAGCGACTTGCAGAAACTGGACGTGTGGATGAGCGGTCAAGACAATTTCGCACTGCTCTATGTCAGCTATGATGATGTGCTCTACGACTCGAACCATACTGTCGCCGAAGTCGAGGAATTTCTCGGCCAAAGGCTTGATACGGAGGCGATGATCAAGGCGATTGACCGTTCGCTCCACCGGCAGCGGATGGAAGATGCCCGGTCGGCCGTGAAATAGCAGTCGTGCCCCATTTTGGCGAGTCGGCCAAAATCTGGCGCCGGCTCGCAGATAATCCGGGTTGCCAGCCCGCAACCTTTTCCCGTCAATCGGTTCAGCCTTATTTTTTCTTTCGCTTGGTCGTGGTGTGCATGCTTTGTGCAGGATTAGTGACGTTGAATCTCTCGCATGACCCTTGACCAGCCTTCAGACCACGTCAGCGCTTTGCAGAACGCTCAGGACACTATCTTTTCATCCGCGCGGCCTCCGGACAGAAGGTAAGCGTGGATCAATTTCGCGGCCGCCGAAGCGCCGTCTTCGTTTGCCACGGCCTTGGCAGCCTCGATGGCTTGCAGAGCATATTTTGGATCACCCAGAACTGTGGCCAGTTCCGCCGCAACGCGCGCGGCCGTGTAGTTCTTGTGTCCGATGACCCGGCCCACTCCCAAGCGGCTGACTCGTCCGGCGTTGTCTGGCTGGTCGGCACAGAATGGCACGATGATCTGAGGCTTGCCTGCGCGCAGAGCTTG
>JACXTT010000700.1_pt1 | contig 57338 bp, 49 predicted proteins | sample 9270951 | NCBI WGS metagenome assembly JACXTT01 (sample SAMN15532306, study PRJNA645909) | rock metagenome | isolation source: weathered quartz diorite | place: Puerto Rico | collected 2017-06-21
GAGCTTCACGAAGCCGAACTCGGTGGTCGCCCAGAGCACGATCTCCTCGCCCATCCGGGAGAGGTGCATGAACAGCATCGCCGCTGCGTAGAGGTAGTCGAGCGCGAAGTCACGGTCGCCGACAGCGTCGATCGAGTTCCGCATCTGACCGGCCGGAGCCGGGAGATCGAGCGTCGAGCCGGCCAGCGCGCCGGCGCCCAGCGGGCTCTCGGCGGCAGCCTCGGCCGCGGCCGCAAACCGGTGCCGGTCGCGGTCGAGCATCTCGACCCACGCCAGCAGATGGTGACCGAGCGTCACCGGCTGACCCCGCTGCATGTGCGTGTACCCGGGCATCAGCGTCTCGGCCTCCGCCTCGGCGAACGAGAGGATGACGAGAGCGAGCGCGTCGATCGCCTCGCGCGCCTCGGCGCACGCGTCGAGAACGTAGAGGCGAAATGCAGCGGCGACCTGGTCGTTGCGCGAGCGGCCGGCGTGGATCTTGCGCCCGACCTCGCCGAGCTGGCGCTCGATCGCGGTGTGCACGTCCTCGTCGGACTCGAGGTAGCCGGACGGATCCTGGGCAATCTCGGCCAGACGGCCTTCGGCCTTTGCGAGCTCGTCATCGGTCAGCAGACCCGCGGCGTGCAGCCGTTGCGCATGCTCCACGGTCGCCTCGCAGTCGTACGGGAGAAGCTCGGCGTCATCGACGCGCAGAAACTCCCAGACCGCCGTCTCCAGGGGCCCCTCGACCCGGCTCGCCCACAGGCTCACGCCCGCACGCTCCCGCTGACGCCTGGGCAAAGGAGCACCGTGCACCTACCCATCGCCGGATTGTGCCTGTCCTACGCCCGTGCTGCCGACCGCGCACGTGCCCGCGCCGCGGCGAGCTCGGTCTCGAGCGCCGCGATGCGGATGAATCCCTCGGCCGCGTGGTGCGGGAAGGTCTCACCGCTTCCGTATGACGCGAGCTTCTCGGCGTAGAGCATCGTCTCGGCACGCCGGCCGGTGACCACCGCGACGTTCGGCCGCAGCTCGAGGCGAACCTCGCCCGTGACGAGCTCCTGCGTCTTGTCGACGAAGGCGTCGATGGCCTCGCGCGCCGGGCTGAACCAGAGACCTTCGTAGACGAGCTCCGTCCAGCGCTGCTCGAGCGGGCGCTTGATCCGCGCCTCGTCCTTCGTCAGGACGACGTCCTCGAGTGCCGAGTGCGCGGTGATCAACGCGATTGCAGCCGGTGCCTCGTACACCTCCCGGCTCTTGATCCCGACGGCCCGGTTCTCGATCATGTCGAGCCGTCCGATTCCGTACGACCCGGCAAGCGTGTTGAGCTTCGTGATCAGCGCAGCGGCCGCCAGCTCCTCCCCGTCCAGCGATACCGGCACCCCCTGCTCGAAGCCCACGACCACCTCCGCGGCAGCCGGTGCGGTCGTCGGGCTGCTCGTGAGCGCATACGGCTCCTCGGGCGGCCGGTTCCACGGGTCCTCGAGCACCCCGGCCTCGATCGCGCGGCCGAACAGGTTCTCGTCGATCGAGAAGGGCGAGGATTGCGTCGCAACGACCGGGATGCCCTTGGCGATCGCATACTCGATCTCCTCGTCGCGCGTCCAGATCCGGTCGCGCAACGGTGCGATCACGCGCACATCAGGGTAGTGAGCCTTGAACGCGAGCTCGAAGCGCAGCTGGTCGTTCCCCTTCCCTGTGCAGCCGTGCACGACGGCCTCTGCACCCGCCTCGAGCGCGACCTCTGCCACGGCCTGTGCAATCACGGGGCGCGAGAGCGCCGAGACGAGGGGGTACTTGCCTTCATACAAGGCGTTCGCCTTGATCGCGCGGGCGCACTGCTCCTCGGCGAAGGCATCCTTGCGATCGATCAGGAGGACGTCGTCGGCACCAGCAGCCCTGCCGCGCGCCAGCGACTCCTCGAGATCGAACTCCTGACCGACGTCGACGATGGCGGCGATGACCTCGTCGAACCCGTACCAGTCCTCCTTCAGCCAGGCAACGATGCAACTCGTGTCCAGGCCGCCGCTGTACGCGACAACAGCTGTCTTGCCCACTCAGGCCGCTCCTTCTCGTAGGTGTCCGGCGACCTCGTCACGAAGCGCCAGGGCTGAGGTGCCTTCTCTGGCAGCGACGAAAATGGTGTTGTCACCCGCGATCGTGCCCACAATCCCTGGGTGCGCGTTCTCGTCGATCGACTGCGCGAGCGCGTTCGCGTAGCCGGATGGAGTCGTGACGACGAGGATGTTTCCCGTCGCCTCCACCGAGATCGCGTAGCGGCGCATCGCGGAAGCGATGGCCCGGCTCCGGTCGAGGTCGCTCGCGCCGGGCGGCGCATAGACGAGCCGACCCGACGGTGCGCGCACCTTGACGAGCCCGAGCTCGTGCACGTCCCGGGACACGGTCGTCTGCACGACCTCGTGACCCGCGCTGCGCAGCGCCTCAGCGAGCTCGCTCTGCGTGGAGAGCGTCTGTTGGCCGACGATGTCGAGGATCGCCGCCTGACGTTCACGCCGATTCATAGTATGCAGAAGAGTAGCAAAATATGCAGCTAAGCGGAGAGCACATCGCCGATGGCGGCGAGCGCCTCCTCGGTCTCCGCGGGCCCGACGACGAGCGGCGGCGTCAACCGGAGCACGTCAGGGCCGGCGGAGAGGACGAGGAGCCCACGATCCCGGCAGGAGTCCACAACCGGGGCCACGGGTCGGTCGAGCGTGGCGCCGAGAAGCAGGCCGCGACCCCGCACCTCGAGCACGCCCGGCAGCGCCGCAAGGCCCGCAGCGAGCTCGTCGCCACGGCTCCGCACATTGGCCAGCAGATCGTCGTCGATCGCGTCGACGACCGCACATGCAGCGGCGCACACGACCGGGTTCCCGCCGAACGTCGAGCCGTGGTCACCCGGGACGAAACCTCCTGGCATGGATCCGCGCACGAGGAGCGCGCCAATCGGGAGCCCGTTCGCGAGACCCTTCGCGAGCGTGATCAGATTCGGCTCGATATGCAGCTGCTCGCAGCCGAGAAACGTTCCCGTGCGCCCCATCCCCGTCTGGATCTCGTCCACGCAGAGAAGCGCACCCGTCTCGGCGGCGAGCTCGGCCGCCACCGTGACGAAGCTCTCGTCGAGCGGGACGACACCGCCTTCTCCGAGCACCGGCTCGATCAGGATCATCGCGAGGTCGCCGCTCGGCGTGACGGCTGCCTCGAGCGACTCGACGTCGTTCGGCTGGGCGAAGCGGATCCCGGGAACGAGGGGTCCGAACCCTTCCCACTTGGGCGGCTGTCCCGTCGCCGAGAGCGCGCCGAAGGTGCGCCCGTGAAAGCTCCCCTCCAGCGCGACCACCGCGCTGCGCCCTGTTGCCTTGCGGGCGTACTTGATCGCAGCCTCGTTCGCCTCGGCACCGGAGTTGCAGAAGAACGCCTGCGCTCCACCCACGCGGTCCGACAGCCGCGTCGCGAGCCGCGTCATCGGCTCGGTGAAGTAGAGATTCGAGGCGTGCCACAGCTGCTCGAGCTGCGACTGCGCAGCCGCGAGCGGCGCCGGATGCAGGTGACCGAGCCCGACGACCGCGATGCCGGCCACGAAGTCGAGGTACTCCCGTCCTGCGTCGTCCCACACACGGCAACCCTCGCCTCGCACGATCGTCACCTCGGCGCGCGCATACGTCGGCAGCAGCGATTGGTCGAGCGCAGTACTCAACCGAGCACCCGGGTCCCGCCGATCTCCGCCCGGACGCCGCGGCGCGCGGCGCGCACGGCAGCGTTGAGCTTCGGGACGATGCCGCCCTCGAAGGCGCCCGCACCGAGCATCCGGTCCGCGTCGTCGACGGGGAGGGCTGCGACGAGATCCCCATCGACGAGCACGCCGGGAACATCGGTGACGAACAGGATCCGGTCGGCACCGAGCCCCACAGCGAGCGCAGCTGCCGCCTCGTCGGCGTTGACGTTCAGGACGCCGAGCTCGGGATGCCTCGCCAGCGGTGCCACAACCGGGAGAAAACCGGCGTCGAGCGCGTCGAAGACGGCGTCAGGCACGATCGGGAGCGGGTCGCCGACGAGCCCGAGCGCGGGCACCGGCTCTGCCTGCAGACCGATCTGGTCCCCGAGCAGGCCGACGGCATCGAGACCGATTGCTGCACATACCTCTGCATTGACGGCGAGGAACGACTCGCGAACGACCTCGAGCACCGCCGGCGAGGTGACGCGGCGCCCGTCGACGAACTCGAGCGCGATGCCCCGCCGCTCCAGCTCGCCGGAGATCTGCGGTCCGGCACCGTGGACGACGACGACGTCGTGGCCTGCCTCGTGGAGCGCCAGCGCGTCCGCCGCCGCTTCGGCCGCGACGCGGCCACCCAGCTTGACGACGATCCGGCTCACGTCGTGTACTCCGCGTTGATCCGCACGTAGTCGTACGAGAGGTCCGAGGCGAGATACGACGCCCGGCCGTCGCCGAGCGAGAGATCGAGCTCGATGCGGCAGACGCCGCCGCCGAGCTCGGGTGTCGCTCCGGTCGGCGCGCCGCGCGCGAACACCGCGGTGCCGTCAAACGAGACGGTGAGGCGCTCCGGGTCGAGTTCGGCGAAGCCGCCGTTCCACTGTGCCGAGCCCGCGGCCGCGAGCACGCGACCCCAGTTCGGGTCGTGCCCGAAGGCTGCGGTCTTGACCAAAGGTGACGTTGCGATCCTCCGGGCGATCGCATTGGCCTGGTCGTCGCCGGCTGCGCCGCCAACGACTATCTCCAGGAGGACTGTTGCACCTTCACCGTCCGCCACGATCTGCCGCGAGAGATCCGCGCAGACGTCCTCGAGCGCAGCAGCGAATGCCGAATCCGTCGTGGAATCCCGGAACGGGATTCGACTAGCTCCATTTGCCAAGAGGACCACGGCGTCGTTGGTGGAGCACTCGCCGTCGACCGAGATGCGGTTGAACGACGCGTGCACCGCAGGCGCAAGGAAGGCGCTCGCCTCACCCGGCTCGAGCGGATAGTCGGTCGTGACCACCGCGAGCATCGTCGCGAGGCAGGGATGAATCATCCCGGCGCCCTTGGCCATGCCGCCCACGATGAAGCCGTCTCGCGAGACCGCGGCAGTCTTCGGGCCGGAATCGGTCGTCAGGATCGCGGTGGCCGCTGCCTCCCCTCCGGCGGCGGAGAGCGCCGCGGCGAGCGGCCCGACACCCGCGAGCATCCGGTCCATCGGCAACGTCGCCCCGATCACGCCGGTCGAGAGCACCACCACTTCGGTCGCCTCGAGGCCGATCGCCTCGGCAACGGCGGCGGCGGTCGCTTCGGCATCCTCCTCGCCGCGCAGCCCCGTCGCTGCGTTCGCGACGCCCGCGTTGACGACGACCGCCTGCGGCTCGGCCTGGGCGAGGTGCCGTTTGGACACGACCACGGGCGCTGCCTGCACCCGGTTCGTCGTCCACATGGCCGTTCCGACAGCGCGTTCTGTCGACCGCACCAGGGCGAGGTCGGCCCCCGCCCGCCGGATACCCGCGGCGACGCCCGACGCCTCGAAGCCCTGCGCGGCAGTCACGCTCATACGAGCACCCCGGAGAGTCGGAGCCCGTCGGTCTCGCCGAAGCCGAAGAGGAGGTTGGCGTTCTGGATCGCCTGCCCGGCCGCGCCCTTGCCGAGATTGTCGATCGCGCACACCACGATCGTGTGGTCGGTGAAGCGATCCTCGTAGACGGCGATCTCGGCGGCGTCGGTGTTCTGCACGCGCGACAACTCGGGCGCAATGCCCTCGGGCAGCACGGCCACGACGTGGCTGTCCGCGTAATGCTCTTCCAGCAGCGCCCGCAGGTCGGCGCCGGTCGAGCGGACGTAGCAGGTCGCGATCAGACCACGCCGGACCGGCAGCAGATGCGGCGTCAGGGAGACCGGGAACCCGAGTTGCTGCACGATCTCGGGCACATGCTGGTGCTCGCCGACCCTGTACGGCGACATGTTCTCGAGCACGAACCCCGCGTGCGAGCTCGCCTTCAGCGACCGGCCGGCCCCCGTCATCCCCGACTTGGCGTCGACCACGACGCACTCCGGATCGATCGCAGAGCGGATCGGATAGAGCGCGAGAAGCGCCGCGGTCGCGTAGCAGCCGGGGTTGGCGACGAGACGGCCTTCCGGGGTCGAGACCTCGGGCAGGCCGTACGACCAGCCGGTCAGCCCGTCGGGCCGGGGATGTGTGAAGCCGTACCAGCGCTCGTACTGCGCCGGGTCGAGCAGGCGATGAGCACCGGAGAGATCGACGACGACGCCCTTCGCCGGCGCTTCGAGCGCTGCGGCCTCCTCGTGCGATAGGCAGACGAACGTGACGTCCGCCTCGCACGCGAGTGCGGCCTCGTTGGTGATGAAATGCGGCACACGGCGTCCGCCGTTGCGGTTGAGGCGCGGATCGAGCGCGATCGCCTCCCGACCGGCGAGCGTGTCGGAGCCGACTGCGTACAGCTCGAGCACGGGGTGAGAGAGCACGCGGTCGAGCGTCTCCTGTCCGGTGTATCCGGAGACACCGATGATCGAGGCGTAGGCCATGTTGGGCATATTATGCAGATACCTTGCGTTCTATGCCACTGGGTTGGACGAGCTCGGTCTTCGGCACGATGCGGCGGAACCGTGCGAGCGCGGCCGGTGGATCCGCCAGCAGGGCAGCCGCACGGTCGGACCCCGTCGTCCGGACGTGCCGCTCCAGTAGGCGGAGGACGCGCTCCTCCTCATCGTGCTCCAGCTCCACGAGCGCTACGAGCTCGTCGTTGACGAGCCGCGCGTCGGCGTCGAGCAAGAAGCACTCACCGCCGGTCATGCCCGCGCCGAGGTTGCGCCCGTGGGGACCGAGCACGACGACGGTGCCCCGCGTCATGTACTCGCACGCATGGTCGCCGACGCCCTCGACGACGGCCACTGCTCCCGAGTTGCGAACGGCGAACCGCTCGCCGGCTGAACCTGCGACGTAGAGCTCGCCGCCGGTGGCGCCGTAAAGCACCGTGTTGCCGACGAGACAAGGGTCACCAGCGTCACCGGGCGGCGGCGCGATCGCGATCCGGCCTCCGCTCATCGACTTGCCGACGTAGTCGTTCGCGTCCCCGACGAGCGAGAGCTCGACCCCGGCGGCGAGGAAGGCGCCAAAGCTCTGGCCGGCCGAGCCTTCGAATCGCGCCCGAACGCGCCCCGCCGGCGGCCCCTGCTCCCCGGCGATCGCCCCGGAGAGTCGAGCACCCACCGCCCTGTCGGCATTGGTGATCGCGTAGCCCGGCTCCACGAGCCGCGTCTCCTCGATGACGGCACGGCCGGTGGCGTGCAGCAGCGCGCCGAGGCGGTCACGCGAGTCGGGCACCGGGTCTCCCACGTAGCGGCTGGAGCCCTCACCACCGCGCCCCAGCAACGGCCGCAGATCGAGCGAATCCGAGTTGGCATCGCCGGTGCGCCGCTGTCGCAGGCACTCCACGCGGCCGATCGCGTCGTCCAGGGAGCGAAGGCCGAGACGGGCCAGAACCTCGCGCACCTCGCCCGCCACGAAGCGCAGGTAGGCCTCCACCATCTCGGGTGTCCCGCCGAACTTCGCTCTCAGCTCGGGTCGCTGGCTCGCGATCCCCACCGGACACGTGTCGAGGTGGCAGGAGCGCACGTAGAGGCAGCCCTCGGCGATCAGGAGCGCCGTGCCGAAGGAGAACTCGTCGGCGCCGAGCAGAGCTGCGACAACGACGTCCCGGCCGGTCTTGAAGCCCCCGTCGGCGCGAAGCCGCACCCGCCCGCGCAGACCGGAGTGGACGAGCGCCTGCTGCGTCTCTGCAAGCCCGAGCTCCCACGGGGCACCCGCGTGCTTGATGGACGGGAGCGGGCTGGCCCCGGTTCCGCCGTCGGAGCCGGCGACGTGGATGACGTGAGCGTGCGCCTTCGCGACACCGACGGCGACGAGGCCCACACCTGTCTCCGAGACGAGCTTCACCGAGACGTCCGCATCCGGGTTCACCTCGCGGAGGTCGAAGACGAGCTGCGCGAGATCCTCGATCGAGTAGATGTCGTGATGCGGCGGCGGTGAGATGAGCGAGACGCCGGGTTGGGTGTTGCGTAGCCGCGCAATCTCCTCGGTGACCTTGTGCGCCGGAATCTGTCCGCCCTCTCCCGGCTTCGATCCCTGTGCGATCTTGATCTGCAACTCGTCGGCGGACACGGCGTAGGCGGCTGTGACACCGAACCGAGCCGACGCGATCTGCTTGATGCGAGAGCTGCGCTCCGTGCCGTAGCGGGCCGGATCCTCACCACCCTCGCCGCTGTTGGACTTGCCGCCCAACCGGTTCAGGGCGACGGCGATCGTCTCGTGCGCCTCCGCAGAGAGCGAGCCGTGCGACATGGCCCCGCCGGAGAAGCGCCTCACGATCGCGTCGGCGGGCTCGACCTCGTCGAGCGGCACGGCCGGGCCGGCCGGGACGAGCTCGAGCAGGTCGCGCGGCTCGACCGGCGTCCGGCTGTTGACGAGCTCGCTGAACCGCGCGTAGAGATCGGAGCGGCCGTCCCTGGTGGCGGTCCGCAAGGCGTGAGCCTCGCTGACCGCCGCGTGAAGGGCTTCCACGACCTCGGGGCTCGTCGTGTGAGGCTCTCCGCCCTTGCGGAACTTGTAGAAGCCGGGGTTCTCGAGCTCCGGCTTGACCTCGCGTGACGCGGCCAGCCGGGCGAGCGCGTCCGCCTCCAGGCGGTCGAGGCCGACGCCGCCGACGGGCGACGGCGTGCCTGCGAAGAAGCGGTCGCAGAGCACGTGATCGAGCCCCACCGCCTCGAAGAGCCGCGCGCCCCGATAGCTCGCGACGTCGGAGATGCCCATCTTGGACATCACCTTCAGGACGCCGTCCTCGAGCGCTGCGAGGAGTCGGCGCTGCGCGTCCTCCGGAGTCGGCCGGTCGCCCCCGACCTTGTCGTCCGCTGCAAGCCGCGCCACGGACTCGAGTGCGAGGCGCGGGCAGATCGCGTCGGCCCCATAGCCGAGCAAGGTGGCGATCATGTGCGTGTCGCGCGGCTCGTCCGATTCCACGATGAGCGAGCACGCTGTCCGCAGGCCCTCCCGCACGAGATGGTGATGCGTCGCTGCGAGGGCGAGCAGAGCCGGCACGGCGGCCAGATCGCCTCCCGCCTGCACGTCGGAGAGACAGACGAGCCGCGCGCCGCCGCGGACGAGACCGGCTGCGTCCGCCGCGATCCGGTCGAGCGCGGCAGCCAGCCCCTCCTCGGCGGTGAACGTCACCGCGACGCGGGCGAGCGTCAGGGTCTCGAGCCCGGCCGGGTACAGCAGAAACGACGGCAGCACGCTCAACGTCGGGACGGAGCCCTCGTGCTCGATCGCCGCCCGAGGCCCGAGCACCGTCGCGACGGACATCACCGCTCGCTCGCGCAGGTGGTCGATGGCCGGGTTCGTCACCTGTGCGAAGCGTTGGCGGAAGTAGGAGGCCAGTGGTCGCGGACGGCCTGCCAGGGGCGCGATGGGCGCATCGTCGCCCATCGAGTAAACCGGATCGCGGCCGCTCTGCGCGATCGGCCGCAGCATCACGCTCAGCTCCTCACGGGTGTAGCCGTGAAGCGCCTGACGCGCGATCAGATCACCGTCGGGCGCGACTCCCGGCTCTCCGGCCTGGCTTCGCTCGATGCTGGCTGCTACCCACTCCGCGTACGGCCGCCTGCGCGCCAGGTCGCTCTTGAGCTGCGCGTCGAGGCGGAGCCCGTGCCCGGGGTCGACGGAGAGCCCCTGCCCGGGCCCCAGCCTGGCGCGCTTCACCGCGACTCCCTCGGGGAGAGGTACCGCCCCGGTCTCCGAAGCCACGGCGACGAGCCCGTCGGAGGTGACGGACACGCGCAACGGGCGGAGGCCGTTGCGGTCGAGTGCGGCACCGCATGTGGAGCCGTCCGTGTAGACGAGGCCGGCGGGCCCGTCCCACGGCTCGACCAGCAGCGCGTGATAGCGGTGCAGCGCGCGTTCCTCGTCGCCGATGCGCGGGTCGTTCTGCCATGCCGGCGGCACGAGCATCGTCACCGCCTCGGTGACGTCCTTGCCTGCGCGGACGAGCAGCTCCAGCGCGTTGTCGAGCACTGCCGAGTCGGATCCCGAGACGTCGAGCGCCGGCGCGAGCCCCTCATCGATCCCCCTCGCGCGCTCGCGGGCCTCCATCCAGGCGACGTTGCCCTCGATCGTGTTGATCTCGCCGTTGTGGCAGAGAAAGCGGAAGGGCTGCGCCCGCTCCCAGCTCGGCGCGGTGTTCGTCGAGAACCGCTGATGGAAGATGGCGAACGGAACGGCGAGCGCCGGGTCGTCGAGATCGGGATAGAAGGCATTCAGCTGCGTCGCCGCGCACAGGGCCTTGTAGGTCACGGTGCGGAACGAGAGCGAGGCCACGTAGAGCGCATCGCCGTAGCGCTCGGCGCGCCGGCGCGCACGATGCGCCCTGAGCTCCGCATCCGCGTGAGGGCACGGCGCGAGCAGCAGCTGCGAGATGCGCGGCATGCTCGCGAGGGAAGTCGACCCCAGCGCAGCCACGTTCGTGGGGACGTCGCGCCAGCCGGCCGGCTCGAGACCCTCTGCGCGGCACGCGTCCTCCACGAGCGCACGTGCACCCGGCTCACGCTGGAACACCATGGCGAGACCCGTGCCGGGCGAGCCGGTGAGCGCCGCGGTGAGCGGCAGGAGGACACCGGCGCCGTCGCCGGTGACGCCGTCGGCAGCCCATGCACCGCGGTGGCCGACGGCCGCCAGCCCTGCGAGCGCTCGGTCGAGCAGCTCGCGCGAGGCACGCCCACGCACGTCCGCGACCAGCCCGATCCCACACGCGTCGCGCTCTCGAGAAGGGTCGTGCAGGAGTCGCGGCCGATTGGTCAAGCGGTGCTCGTTGCCTTTCGGGTCGGTAGCGCCACGCGTCGTCGCGAGGCCCGGATCGATGGAGGAGGTGCGCTCCCGCCTGGGTATGAGCTAGTCCGGCGGGGCGGGAGGGAGTGAAACGCCGGCTAGCGCGTGGGCGGCGCGAACGGGGCGATAAACGCCGGGATCAGCTTGCCGTTGCCGTTCGCGCGGTGCATCGGTTCGAGCAGGGTACCCGAATGCACGAAGCGGGCGCAAGGCTGAAAGACGAGGTGTCCAATTCGATCCGAATTCATTCCCAAATTGATACTTGATTTGCCAATTTTGTCGCTTGACAGCCGCGGGGGCCGACCGGCACACTTCCCGCTCCGATGCTTTGCCAGGCCGTATCCGCGAGGACCAACGCCGCTGTCTCAGCTGGCGCGAGGCGGGCGCCCGCGGGGGCGTCGCCCCTCCGCGGCCTCGGCATCGAGCTGATCCTGATTCTCCCCTTCTAGGGGAGATGTCGCTCACGCGCCGGAGAGGCGCACACGCCGACCGAGACCACACCAGAGGTACGCCCTCGGGTCAACGACGTGAAAGGGAGCGACAAGAAGACATGAACACCACAACCGACAACCCAGCCGAAGCCGTAAACGTCGCGAGACCGAGGTACGTCGTCGCGTGTCTCGCGGGAAACGGCATCGGCCCGGAAGTGATGGCCGAGGCGAGCCGGGCGCTCGCTGAGGTCTCGTCGCTGCACGGCTTCTGCGTCGACGAGGTACACCCCCCGTTCGCGGGTGAGGCGATGACCCGTGACGGGCACCCGCTGCCGCCGGCGACACGCCGCGCCACACTCTCCGCCGAGGCGATCCTCGTCGCCGGTTCGAGCCAGCCGGCGCTCGAGGGCGTCAAGGCCGAGCTCGACCTGGCGGCGACGGTCGTTCGCACGCAGATCGCCGACGGAGGCGATGTCACGGTCTTTGCGCCGCTGCAGGACGGTGTGGAGGACTGGACGGTCGAGCGCGCGTTCGGCTCCGCCAGGGTTCACGACGGCCGATTGGTCTCCGTCGCGGTCGACGACGCGTGGACCGCGCGCGTGGACCGTGTCGCGGAGTCCCATCCCGGCGTCGTCGTGCGTCATCTCACGCTCGCGCAGGCGCTGAACGATCTTTCGACCTCGCCTTCGTCCCTCCGCGTGGTCGTCACGGAGCATCTGCTCGCCGACGCGCTCGCGGACGCGCCGCGCCTCCGCGGCAGCCGCAGCCGCACCGCCACGGGGTTCCTGTGCGCAACAGGACCGAGCCTCTTCGGCCCCACCCACGGCTCGGCACACGACATCGCCGGCCAGGGAGTCGCAAACCCGACCGAGATGCTGCTGGCGGTTGCGCTTCTCCTCGGCGAGGGACTCGGCCGCCACGCCGCGGCGGAGACGCTCGAAGGCAGCGTCGCCGCAGCGCTGAGGCGGCCGGCGAGGACGCCCGACCTGGCCGACGGCGGACGGCTCGCGGCAGGGACGCGGGAGTTCGTGGACGTCGTGCTCGGGCTGCTTCCCGGAGCACGGCGGGACACGGAGTTCGCATTCGAGGGCGCCCGATGACCACGATGCGCGGCGCCGATGCGATCCTCCGCTCGCTCGAGGCGGAGGGCGTCGACGTCATGTTCGGCATCCCCGGTGGGGCGATCATGCCCACGTACGACGCGATGGCAGCCGGGACGACCGTGCGGCATGTCCTCGCCCGTCACGAGCAGGGAGCCGGCCATATGGCCGAGGGGTACGCACGAGCCTCGGGGCGTGTGGGTGTCGCAATCGCCACGTCGGGCCCGGGTGCCACCAACCTCGTGACGCCGATCGCGGACGCGTGGATGGACTCCACGCCGCTCGTCTGCATCACCGGCCAGGTGCGGTCCTTCCTCATCGGCACCGATGCGTTCCAGGAATGCGACATCACCGGCGTGACGATGCCGATCGTCAAGCACTCGTGGCTCGTCCAGAATGCAAGCGACATTCCGCACGTGCTCAAGGAGGCGTTCCACGTCGCCACCAGCGGGCGGTGCGGCCCCGTGCTCGTCGACGTGCCCCGGGACGTCCAGGAGGCGGTGCTCGACTTTCGCTACCCGGACGGCGTCGACCTGCCCGGCTGGCGGCCACCTGTCAAGGTGCACCCGCTGCAGATCCGCGAGGCGGCGCGCGTCATCGCGCACGCCGAGAAGCCCGTGCTCTACGCCGGTGGCGGCGCGCTCAACGGTGACGCTTGCGACGAGCTCCGCGAGCTGGCCGAGGTCGGACGGCTCCCGGTGATCACTACGTTGATGGGGAAGAGCTCGTTCCCGGAGACGCACGAGCTGCACTTCGGCTGGCCCGGCATGCATGGGCCGAAGTGGTCGAACCTCGCCATGAACACGTGCGACGTCCTCGTCGCCGTCGGCGCGCGCTTCGACGACCGAGTGACCGGAAAGCTCTCGGCCTTCGCCCCTGGCGCGACTGTGGTCCACCTGGACATCGACGCCGCCGAGATCTCGAAGCTCCGCGAAGCCGACGTCCCCGTCGTCGGCCCGTTGAAGCAGGCGCTGGCCGAGCTCACACGCGAAGTCGCGAAGCACCGCCACGAAGGCGCGCCGCCCCCCGCTGCCTGGCTTCGCAAGATCGCAGACTGGCGCGACGAGTTCCCGCTGCGCTACGGCGCGCGCCGCGACTTCATGAAGCCGCAATGGGTGATCCAGCAGCTGCAGTCCCTGACTGCCGGCGAGGACGTGATCGTCACCACCGGCGTCGGTCAGCACCAGATGTGGGCGATGCAGTACCTCGTGTCGGAGCGGCCGCGCTCCTTCATCACCTCCGGCGGACTGGGGACGATGGGCTACGGCATCCCGGCCGCGATCGGCGCCAAGGCGGCGCGACCGGAGGCAACCGTCGTCTGCGTCGACGGCGACGGCTGCTTCCAGATGACGGCGCAGGAGCTGGTCACTGCCGTGCTCGAGGACCTCCCGATCGTCGTCGTCCTCGTCAACAACGGCTATCTCGGCATGGTGCAGCAATGGCAGGACATGTTCTTCGACGGGCGGCGCTCCCACGTCCACCTCACGCATCAGGTGCCCGACTACGCCCGGCTCGCGGAGGCCTACGGGGCGCTCGGCATCACCGTCGACTCCGACGAGGAGCTCGTCCCCGCGCTCCAGGAGGCGCTGGCGTCCGGACGCACGGCTGTCGTCGACTGCCGCGTCGACCAGTCCGAGCAGTGCTTCCCGATGATCCCTGCCGGCGCCGCCGCCCTGGAGATGGTCGAGTACGAGGAGCCCGAGGAGCAGGAGGCACGCCAGTGAAGCGCACCCTGAGCGTCATGGTCGAGGACAGGCCCGGCGCACTGGCGCGGATCTCGACCATGTTCGCGCGCCGCGGCTTCAACATCGACTCGCTCGCGGTCGGCCCGACCGAGCGACCGGGCGTCTCCTGCATCACCTTGCGCGTCGACTGCGAACAGCACTCGCTCGAGCAGATCGAGAAGCAGATTCACAAGCTCGTCAACGTGCTTCGCGTCACCGAGCTGGCGCCCGGGGAGGCGGTCGAACGGGAGCTGCTCCTCCTGAAGGTGAGCGCCACCCCCGACAGGCGCGCGGAGCTGATCGCGACCGCGACCGCGTTCGGCGGCCGCGTCGTCGATCTCGGCCCCGACTCCGTCGTCTTCGAGGTGACGGGTACGCCGGAGGAGCTCGACTCCTTCCACGAGCTCTGCCGGCCGCATGGAATCCAGGAGCTCATCCGCACGGGACGCATCGGCATGTCACGATCGTCGACCAAGCGCGCCTCGAGGCGGCTTTCCGCGATCAACTGACTAACCGCACGAAAGGACGAAGCGAATGGCAACCATCCTCCGCGACGGCGACCTGAGCCTGCTCTCCGGCAAGGTGGCCGTGGTCGGCTACGGAGCGCAGGGTCACGCCCATGCGCTCAATCTGCGCGACTCGGGCGTCGAGGTCGCCGTGGGCCTGCGCGAAGGCGGTGCCTCGTGGCCGAAGGCCGAGGCCGCCGGGCTCCAGGTGGCGACGGTCGAGAACGCAGTCAGGGGTGCGCAGCTGGTCGCGATGCTCATCCCCGACCAGGTGCAGCCCTCTGTGTTCACCGAGCAGGTCGAGCCGAATCTCGAATCCGACGCCGCGATCCTCTTCGCGCACGGCTTCAACGTCCTCTACGAGCGCGTTCGGCCGGCGGCGGGCCACGACGTGATCATGGTCGCCCCAAAGGGGCCGGGAGACGTCGTGCGGCGGCTGTTCACCGACGGGTACGGGACGCCCGCGCTGATCGCCGTGCACCAGGACGCCAGCGGCCACGGACGTGATCTCGCGCTCGCGTACGCGGTGGGAATAGGCGCAGGACGTGCCGGCATCCTCGAGACGACGTTTCGGGAGGAGACCGAGACGGACCTCTTCGGCGAGCAGGCCGTGCTCTGCGGTGGTACCGCCGAGCTGATCCGCGCCGGATTCGAGACGCTGGTCGAGGCCGGCTACCAGCCCGAGTGCGCGTACTACGAGTGCCTCCACGAGATGAAGCTGATCGTCGACCTGATCTACGAGGGCGGTCTCGAGCACATGCGCGCTGTCGTGTCCGACACCGCCGAGTTCGGCGACTACACGCGCGGCCGCCGCGTCATCGACGAGCATGTCCGCGACGAGATGCGGGCGATCCTGGGCGACATCCAGTCGGGCGAGTTCGCACGCGAGTGGGTCGCGGACATGGATGCGGGTGAGGCCCGCCTCAAGTCGATGCGATCCGACGCGTCACAGACGACGCTGGCAAGCGTCGGCAGAGAGCTCCGCGGGCTGATGCATCGCGCCGGGGAGGCTTGATCAGTGCCCGACGGCGCGGTCGACGTTCCGGTAGCCCTCCTCGGCTACGGCACGGTTGGGGCGGCCGTCCACCGGCTGCTCGAGGAGTCGGCCGACGAGATCGAGCGATCGACGGGCCATCGGCTCCGGGTCTCTCGTGCGCTTGTGAGGGACCTGGGGAAGGAGCGCGGCTTTTCGCCCGAGCCGGGCGTGCTCACCGACGACTTCGCCGCGCTGCGGGACGATTCGCAGATCGCCGTCGTCGCAGAGGTGATGGGAGGCGTCGAGCCGGCGGGCTCGTACGTCCTGGAGCTCCTGCGCAGCGGCCGACCCGTCGTCACCGCGAACAAGCAGCTGGTGGCGCGGCGTGGCCCGGAGCTGTTCGAGGCAGCGGTAGCCGGAGGCGTCCAGCTTCGCTTCGAGGCCTCCGTGTGCGCTGCCATACCTGTGATCAAGGTGCTGCGAGAGGCGCTCGTGGTCACCAACGTGCACCGGGTGCTCGGCATCGTCAACGGCACGACGAACTTCATCCTCAGCGAGATCGAGAGTGGGCACAGCTACGCGGAGGCGCTGGCCGAAGCCCAACGGCTGGGCTATGCCGAAGCCGATCCGACCGACGACGTCGAGGGTCTCGACGCAGCCGCCAAGATGGCGATCCTGGCCACGGTCGCGTTCGGGTCACGCGTCGAGCTCGACGCCGTTCGTGCCGTGGGGATCTCGGCTGTGGACGGCGAGCTCGTACGCGCAGCGAGGGCCCTCGAGATGCGGGTCAAGCTGATCGGCCGGGCCACGCTGGCGGATGGAGGCGTCGACGTGCGGGTCGGTCCCGCCTTCGTCGACGAGCACCACCCGCTCGCCTCGGTCGAGGGCGCGTTCAACGCCGTGATGCTGCAGGGCGACGCGATCCGGGAGATCACGCTCGAAGGCCCGGGCGCCGGCGGGCTGGAGACGGCATCGGCGGTCGTCGCCGACATGGCCTCTGTCGTCGGCACCACCGGCACCGGGTTCCTGCAGAACGACCCCGTGTGGCGCTCGCTGGGCACACTGCCCCCCGGGGATCTCGCCTCGCCTCATTACTTGCGGCTCGAGGTCGAGGACCGCGCCGGCGTGCTCGCGCACATCGCCCAGGCGCTCGCCGCCGAGGGGGTCTCCGTGGCGCGGCTCGTGCAGCAGCCGGGCAACGGCCACGCGATCCTGCACGTGATCACCCACGAGGCCTCGGCCGGGTGCGTGGAAGCGGCGCTCAGGACGATCCGCACGCTGCCCGAGTCTCGCGGAGACGCAATCGCGTTGCCCGTCGTCTCCGAGCGCGGTGTCGAGGAGCTTGGTTGGGCCTAGTCATTCTCGACTTCGTCGAGAATGACTAGTTCAGGTAACGCATGACGACGTCCCTCATCGAGCGCTTCAGAGCGCGCCTTCCCGTAAGCGAGACGACGCCAGTGGTTTCACTGGGGGAAGGATCGACCCCTCTGATTCGGGCGCCGCGCCTTTCAGAGCGCCACGGCGTCGACCTGTGGCTCAAGCTCGAGTCCGCCAATCCGACGGGAAGCTTCAAGGACCGGGGCATGACCGTGGCCGTCTCCAAGGCGCTCGAGGAGGGTGCGCGCGCAGTCATCTGCGCCTCGACGGGAAACACCGCGGCCTCCGCGGCCGCGTACGCCGCCAGAGCCGGCATCCCGGCAGTGGTCCTGCAGCCGGTGGGCGCCGTCGCCCTGGGCAAGCTGGCGCAGGCACGCGCAGTGGGCGCCCGGGTGTTGGAGGTGCGCGGGTCATTCGACAGCGCCTTGCGAGCGGCCCGGGAGCTCGGCCGGCGCGGCAAGTATGTCCTCGTCAACTCGGTCAATCCGAACCGGGTCGAGGGCCAGAAGACGGTCGCGTTCGAGATCGAGGACGACCTGGGCGGCGTCCCCGACGCCGTCCTGCTCCCGTACGGAGGGGGCGGCAACACCGCGGCGGTTTTCCGCGGCTTCGACGAGCTGGGGTCGATGCCGCGCGTGTTCCCCTCGCAGTCCGCGACCCGGACGGACACTGTGGCGTCTGCAATCAGGATCGCCGACCCCGCCCATGCAGCGGAGGTGGACGAGGCGGTCGGATTATCGGACGGACGCGTCCTCACGGTCTCGGACGAGGAGATTCTCCACGCCTGGAGCGCGCTCGCACACGACGAAGGTGTCTTCTGCGAGCCGTCCAGCGCCGCCGGGATCGCAGCCGTCGAGCACGCCGAACTCCCACGCGGTGCCGTCGTCGTGTGCATCGTCACGGGCCACGGGCTCAAGGATCCGGACACGGCAAGCGCACACGCCGAGCCGACGACGACCGTCGACGCGGACCCGGACGCGATCGAGGAGGCCGTGCAGTGAACGTGCGGGCACCCGCCACCTCCGCCAATCTCGGACCGGGCTTCGACTGCGCGGCCGTCGCGCTCGATCTCTGGAACGAGCTCGAGGTGACGGAGGGTGAGGGGGTCACGGTCGAAGGGGAAGGCGCGCTCGAGCTCCCGGCCGACCAGACCAATCTGGCCGTCCGCGGTTACGCGCTCGTCGCATCGCCCGTGGGAAGGCGCTTCCGGTTCGTCAACCGGATCCCGCTCGAGCGTGGCCTCGGCTCCTCCGCGGCAGCGATCGCGCTCGGTCTCGCTGCCGCGGCCGGAGGCTCGATGTCTGCTGAGGAGTTGCTCGCACTCGGCCTGCAGCTCGAGGACCACGCCGACAACCTCGGGGCCGCCCTCGCGGGCGGAGTCTGCGTCACCTGGCGCGGCCGCATCGTCCGGGTCGCCGGATCGCTGCCGCTGCACACGATCGCGGTCGTCCCGGAGGGTCGCATCGTCACGACCGAGGCTCGCACCGCCCTCCCGGTGCAGATTCCGCACGAGGACGGCGCCTTCACTGCGGCGCACGCGCTGCTGCTGGGCGCGGCGCTGGCGGCCGACAACGCGGAGTGGCTCGCCGCCGCTCTCGAGGACAAGCTGCACGAGCCGTACCGGCCGTCCGCGCTCCTCGACGCCATCCGTGCAGACCTGCCACCGGGTGCGGCCGGTGCGACGCTTTCCGGGTCAGGACCGACCGTGCTGGTGTGGGCACGCGACGCGGATGCGTGCGCCGCGGCGCTCGGCGAACGCTTCCCCGACCATCGCGTCCTTCCGCTTGCAGTGGCAGAGCGAGGAGCGCTGTGAGCATTCGCGTCATCGACTGCCGGCCGTTGGACGCGTACCGCGAGGGTCACGTCCCCGACGCCGTGCACCTCGACCGCGAGTCGGACCTCACGGGCGAGATCGGCGACGCGAGCCGGGGACGGCATCCGCTGCCGGATGCCGCCGGCTTCGCCGCGTCCGCGTCGCGTGCCGGCATCGGTGCCGAGACGTTCGTGCTCGCGTACGACGAGGGCGACGGTTGGGCGCAACGCTGCTGGTGGCTGTTGCGCCACTTCGGGCACGAGCAGGCGGGGACATTCGACCTGCGGTCGTACGCAGGAGCGCTCGATCGCAGCGAGACGCACGTCGATCGCGCGGAATTCGTGCCCCGCGAGCGTTCCGACGACACGATCGAGATCGAGGAGATCCGGGCGCGCCTCGGGGACCCCGCGCTCGTCCTCGCGGACGCGCGGTCGCCGGAGCGCTGGCGGGGTGACGTCGAGCCGCTCGACCCTGTCGCCGGGCGGATTCCCGGTGCGCGGAACGCCTTCTTCGAGGATCCGCTGCCGGCAGGCCTCAGCGACGCGCCCGAGATCGCTGTCTACTGCGGCTCGGGCGTGACGGCGTGCGTCCCGCTCCAGCGACTCATCCTCGGCGGCCGCGAAGACGCGCGCCTGTACCCGGGCTCGTTCAGCGAATGGTGCCGCCGCGACGACACACCGATAGAGAGGTCGTGATCCCGTGACTGATCCCGTGACGACGCCCTACGACCAGCCGACCGACCCCGCCAAGCGCATCAGCGCGGAGTTGACGGACGGACCGGACCGTGCCGGTGCCCGCTCGATGCTGAAGGGCACGGGGTTCACCGACGAGGACCTCGCGAAGCCGATCATCGGCGTGGCCACCACGTGGATCGAGACGATGCCGTGCAACCTCAACCAGCGCGAACTGGCCCAGGACGTCAAGCGCGGGATCCGGGAGGCGGGCGGGACGCCGATGGAGTTCAACACGATCGCGGTGTCCGACGGCACGTCGATGGGGACCTCGGGGATGCGCGCGTCGCTCGTCTCACGGGAGGTGATCGCGGACTCGATCGAGACCGTCGCGCGCGGCCATCTCTTCGACGGGCTCGTCTGCCTCGTTGCCTGCGACAAGACCAACCCCGCTGCCGTGATGGCGCTGGGGCGCCTGGACATCCCCGGGCTCGTCCTCTATACGGGCTCGATCGCGCCCGGCCTCTTCCGGGGGCGCGAGGTGTCGATCGGCGACGTCTACGAGGGCATCGGCGCGTATGCCGCAGGGAAGATCAGCGCCGCGGATCTCCACGAGCTCGAGTCGGTCGCCTGTCCCGGAGCAGGCGCGTGTGGCGGCCAGTTCACGGCCAACACCATGTCGACGATCCTCGAGTTCCTGGGGATCAGCCCGGCGGGCGCCAACGGCGTCCCGGCGCTCTCACCCCGGAAGGCGGACGCCGCCTTCGAGTGCGGGCGCCTCGCCGTCGATCTCGTGCGCCGAAACGTGCGGCCGTCGGAGATCGTCACACGCCAAGCGCTCGAGAACGCCGCAGCGTCCATCGTCGCGACCGGTGGCTCGACGAACGGCGTCCTGCACCTGCTCGCGATCGCCTACGAGTTCGGCATCCCGTTCACGATCGACGACTTCGACCGCATCGCCGAGCGCACTCCCTTGCTTGCCGACATGAAGCCATGGGGGCGCTACCACGCCACCGACGTCTATCGGGCCGGCGGGGTCGCCCTCGTCGCGCGCGAGCTGAAGAAGCGCGAGCTCGTCCATGCGAGCGCCCCGACCGTCGGCGGACAGACCCTCGGCGAGGCCGGCGACGCGTCGATCGAGACCGAAGGACAGGACGTGATCGCGTCGATCGACGCGCCGCTCAAGCCCTCGGGCACGCTGCGGATCCTCCGCGGCAACCTGGCGCCGGAAGGCTGCGTGATCAAGCTCTCGGGCCACGACCGGCGCAGACACCACGGACCAGCCCGGGTGTTCGACTCCGAGGAGACGTGCTTCGCGGCGGTCAAGACCAGGCAGATCAACCCTGGCGATGTCGTCGTGATCCGCTACGAGGGCCCGCACGGCGGACCCGGAATGCGCGAGATGCTGCACGTGACGGCCGCGATCATCGGCGAAGGCCTCGGCGACGAGATAGCTCTGGTCACCGACGGCCGCTTCTCGGGTGCCACGCATGGATTCATGGTCGGCCATGTGGCGCCGGAGGCGTCTAGGGGCGGCCCGATCGCTGCGCTGCGCGAGGGCGACACGGTCACGATCGACGTCGACGCCAAGGAGCTTCGCGTCGAGCTGTCCGACGACGAGATCGCGGCCCGCCTCGCCGACACCGTGTACCCGGTGCCGCGCTACACGAGCGGTGTATTCGCCAAGTACGCGGCCATGGTGTCGTCGGCCTCCGAGGGTGCGGTCACGCGCCCGCCGTCGCAATGACCTTGTCCGGAACCGGGCGCAGCCGGTACAGTGGATCGCGGCAGCGGGCACCGTCCCGCTCCACATCGAGAGAGGCTGAGGGACCGGCCCTGTGACGCCTCGGCAACCGGCTCGACGAGAGCGCGGTGCCAAGCCCGGACGGATGTCGAGCGAGACGAAGGAGGTCGACCCACATGCCCGCCCATTCCACTCCCTCTCCGGCAACTCTCTGTCTCGGTCTTGCGTGCCGCATCTGCGCGACCGAGCATCCGCTGGAGGCGAACGGGACCTGCACGCGGTGCTTCGGGCCACTCGACCCGGTCTACGACTGGGAGGCTCTGCGTGCCACCGTTACGCGCGAGAGGATCGCCGCGGGGCCACCGTCGCTCTGGCGCTATGCCGATCTTCTGCCTGTCTCGGCTCCGGCGGAGCCGAGACTGAGCCCGGGGCTCACGCCCCTGGTACCAGCGCCGCGCCTGGCGGAGGAGCTCGGCGTCGGGGAGCTCTGGCTCAAGCTGGACACCGCCAACCCGACGCATTCCTTCAAGGACCGCGTCGTCGCCGTCGCCGCGCGGAAGGCCCAGGAGCTTGGGCTGACGACGCTCTCGTGCTCGTCCACGGGCAACCTGGCCGGCGCGGTCGCAGCGCGCGCGGCAGCGGAGGGGCTCGAGGCAGCCGTCTTCGTCCCTGCCGACCTCGAACCGGAGAAGCTGGCTGCGGCAGCCGTCTACGGGCCGAAGATCTACGCCGTCAACGGCACGTACGACCACTGCTCCCGGCTCTCCGTCGAGCTTTCGTTCGAGCTGCCGTGGGGGTTCGTCAACGTGAACCTCCGCTCGTACTACGCCGAGGGCTCGAAGACGCTGGCCTACGAGCTCGCCGAGCAGCTCGGGTGGACCACGCCGGACGTCGTCGCCGTCCCAATCGCTTCGGGCGCTCTGTTCCACAAGATCGGGCAAGGCTTCTCGGAGCTGCGGGCACTCGGACTCACCGGTGACGCGGTCCCCGCGCTCGTCGGCGGCCAGGCGTCAGGGTGCCAGCCCGTGGCAACCGCATTCCACGGCGGGCATCGTGTCCAGCCGGTGCGGCCGGACACGGTCGCGCGCTCGCTCGCGATCGGAAACCCGGCCGACGGCGACTTCGCCGTGGCCACCGCGAGGGAGACCGCCGGAGCCATCCACGCCGTCGCCGAGGCGGAGATCGGCGAGAACATGGCTCTGCTCGCCGCAACCACAGGGGTCTTCGGCGAGACCGCCACCGGCGTCACGCTCGGCGCGCTTCGCACGGCCGTCGCGGACAGGCTCGCCGGCCCATCGTCTCGCGTCGTGCTGCTGGTGACGGGGGACGGTCTCAAGACTCCGCAACCCGTGGCGTACACCTACGCACCGGTGCTGATCGACGCTGACGCAGACGTGTTCGTGGAAGAGGTTCTCGTCGCATGAGCGCCGTGCCTCGCCAATAGTGGTCGCTCTGGGAACTACGGTCATGCTTCGCGCCCGTATTTCCCGGAGAGACCGCTACGCGTAGCATCGAGGGCGATGTCCGATGGGTAGGACGCTCTTCGAGAAGGTCTGGGATGCGCACGTGGTCCGGGAGGAGCCCGGCGAGCCGACGCTCCTCTACGTCGACCTTCACCTCGTCCACGAGGTGACCTCGCCGCAGGCGTTCGAGGGCCTGCGACTCGCCGGCCGGCCCGTCCGCAGACCCGAGTTGACCGTCGCCACGATGGACCACAACGTGCCGACGACCGACGGGCCGGTCCGGGACGAGCTGGCGCGGGCTCAGCTGGACGCCCTGCGTCGCAACTGCGCCGAGTTCGGCGTCGAGCTGCACGAAACCGGCTCCGGGAACGAGGGGATCGTGCACGTGATCGGGCCCGAGCTGGGGCTGACGCAGCCGGGCCGGACGATCGTGTGCGGCGACTCGCACACGTCCACGCACGGAGCCTTCGGCGCGCTTGCCTTCGGAATCGGCACGTCCGAGGTCGAGCACGTGCTCGCGACGCAGACGCTCACGCAGCAGCGGCCGCGCACGATGCTCGTCGAGTTCGTCGGATCGCTGCCGCGTGGGTTGACGTCGAAGGACGTGATCCTGGGCGCGATCGGCCAGCTCGGGGTGTCCGGCGGCGTCGGCCACGTCGTCGAGTACGCGGGAGAGGTCATCCGCGAGTTCTCGATGGAGGGTCGGATGACGGTCTGCAACATGTCGATCGAGTGGGGTGCGCGCGCCGGGATGGTCGCTCCCGACGATACGACGTTCGGTTACCTCGAAGGAAGACCGCGCGCGCCAGAAGGCGACGACTGGGAGCAGGCGGTCGAGCAGTGGCGGGCCCTCGCCTCCGACCCGGATGCGACTTTCGACAAGCATGTCGTCGTGGATGTCGCCGAACTCGCGCCGCAGGTCACCTGGGGAACGAACCCCGGCATGGTCGTCCCGGTCACGGGATCGGTTCCCGACCCCGCCGAGTTCGAGGATCCCGACGATCGCGCGTCGGCCGAGCGCGCCCTCGCCTACATGGGGCTCCGACCGGGTACCGCGATCGAGGACATCCGTATCGACCGGGTCTTTCTCGGCTCGTGCACGAACTCGCGCATCGAGGATCTCCGCGCGGCCGCGGGGATCGTCGAGGGGAAGCACGTGGCGGAAGGCGTGGTCGCGCTCGCCGTCCCGGGGTCGGCCAAGGTACGCGCGCAGGCGGAGGCGGAGGGCCTGGACAAGGTCTTGATCGACGCAGGTTTCGAGTGGCGGCGGGCGGGCTGCTCGATGTGCATCGGCATGAACCCCGACATCCTCGCGCCGGGCGAGCGCTGTGCCTCGACCTCCAACAGGAACTTCGAAGGTCGACAGGGGCGCGCCGGCCGCACGCACCTCGTGTCACCCGCCATGGCCGCCGCCGCGGCCCTCTACGGCCACTTCGTCGACGTGCGCACGCTGGACGCAGTGGAGGCGACGTGAAGACGTTCCGCCGTGAAAGCGGACGCGTCGCGGTCCTCGACCGGCCGGACGTCGACACCGACCAGATCATTCCCAAGCAGTTCCTGAAGCGGATCGAGCGCACGGGCTACGGCGACGTCCTGTTCTTCGACTGGCGCTACGACGAGGACGGAAGCCCTCGGCCGAGCTTCGAGCTCAATCGCCCCGAGTTCGGAGGCGCACGCGTGCTGCTTGCCGGCCGAAACTTCGGCTGTGGGTCGTCACGGGAGCACGCGGTCTGGGCGCTCCAGGACTACGGCATCGACGTCGTCATCGCACCGTCGTTCGGGGACATCTTCCGCTCGAACGCCGGCAAGGTCGGGCTGCTGACGATCGCGCTCCCGGACGCCGAGGTGAAGCGGTTGATGGAGAACGTCGACCTCGACAAGGGCTCGGATCTCACCGTCGACCTCGAGAACAAGGTGATCGTGTCCCCCGACGGCCGGGAGGTGCGGTTCGATCTGGACGAGGGGACACGGTTCAGGCTCCTCAACGGACTCGACGACATCGGCCTGACCCTGCAGCACGAGGACGACATCACCCACTACGAGACCACGCACGGCATCGGGGCGCAGCTCGGCTAGCGCCGATCTGCGCTAAATAGCCGCATGCACGTCGTCGCCCTCCCCGGAGACGGCATCGGGCCAGAGGTGATGGCTGAGGCTCTTCGAGTGCTCGATGCCTTGGGTATCGAGCACTCGTCGCACCCCTTCGGCGGCAACGCCATTCTCGCCGAGGGAACACCACTGCCGGAAGCAACGCTTACGGCGTGTCGGAGCGCCGACGCTGTGCTCCTCGCCGCGGTCGGGCTTCCCGAGCTCGAGGGCAAACCCGTGCGGCCGGAGCAGGGGTTGCTCGCCTTGCGGAGGGAGCTCTCGGTCTACGCGAATCTCCGCCCGGCGAGGGCGGACGGCATCGACATGCTGATCGTGCGCGAGCTCACGGGCGGGCTCTACTTCGGCGCGAAGGGCACCCGTGACGACGGCACCTGGTTCGACACGTGCGAGTACTCCCGCCCGGAGGTGGAGCGCATCGCACGTCGTGCGTTCGAGATTGCGCAGAGCCGGGATGGGCGCCTGACGTCGGTGGACAAGGTCAATGTCATGCACACCTCGCGGCTGTGGCGGGACGTCGTCACGGAGCTGGGAGCAGCGGACTACCCGGATGTGCCGCTCGACCACGCCCTGGTCGACTCGTTCGCGCTGACCATCGTCAGCGCACCGGAGACCGTCGACGTGGTGCTCACCGAGAACACGTTCGGCGACATCCTCTCCGACGTCGCAGCGGCGGTCACCGGTGGCCTGGGCCTGGCCGCCTCGGCCTCGCTCGGAGACGGCGGCCCCGGGCTGTTCGAGCCCGTCCACGGCTCGGCGCCTCAGATCGCCGGCCTCGGAGTCGCCAATCCCACCGCGATGCTCCGCTCGACAGCCCTTCTCCTCCGCCACGGCGCCGGCCGCGCCGACGATGCGGATGCGCTCGAGCGCGCAATCGACGTCGCGCTGACGGCGGCGCCGACGCCCGACCTCGGCGGCTCGGCGACCACACATGAGCTCGGGGACGCGGTCTTGCGCAGCCTGCACGCTTCCCCTACCCTCTGACGACCGTGCCGAGCGCGACCCCCTCAGCCCTCTTCTGCCTCGCGCTCTTCGGCTTCGCCTTTACGAGCTAGTCGGCGCCCTCGTCCTCCGCCTCGCGCCGGCTAGCTAGTTCCCGGCGACTCATCCGATGAAAGGCACCGATGGCCTCGAACGAACTCATCGTCGCGTACCCCGGCCGAGAGGGCGCACACAGCGCTGCCGCCTGCGATCGGCTGTTCCCCGCCGCCCGGCTTGTCGCGCTCAACTCCTGGAGCGACGTCGTCGACGCCGTCGCCGACGGCCGCTGCGCCTACGGCGTGTTACCGATCGAGAGCTCGCTGGCGGGCCCTGTGAACGAGACGCACGATCTGCTGTTCGACTCGCCGCTCTCCATCGTCGCGGAGGCGATCCTCCCGATCCGCCATTGCGTCGTCGGAGTCGCGCCGATCTCCCTGCGGGAGGTGCGGGAGATCCTGTCCCATCCGATGGCGCTCGACCAGTGCCGGAATCTGCTCGCGACGCTACCCGACGCGCATGTGACAGTTGCTGCGACGACCGGCGACGCGGCCGCACAGGTCGCGGGAAGGGGCGAGCCCGAGGTCGTTGCGATCGCCAGCGAGCGGGCGGCTCGGCTGAACGGGCTGGCTGTCCTCGCAGCAAATGTCGGAGATCATCCCGAGGCGTACACGCGGTTCGTGGCGCTCGCGCCCTACACGCGCCTCGACCGGCGTGACGGCGCCTGGCGCACGGCGCTGACCTTCGTCACCGATCACCGGCCGGGTGCCCTCGTCAGGGCGATCGAGCCGCTTGCTGCACGCGACATCGACATGGTGCAGCTCGTGTCGCGACCGATCCCGGCGACCCCCTGGAAGTACCGGTTCGACTGCGTGCTCGGCGGCCATCCGCTCGACGAGGACGTCGGCGCTGCGCTCGCGGAGATGCGGCACCAGACGGCCCGCCTCCGCATCTTCGGCTCATACCGCGCCGACCTGGAGGACGAAGGCGCCGCGACGGTCGCGGCCTGAGAGTTCTCAGAGACTTGACGTGGGTTAGGCATGCCTGCGTGGGCGCGGCTAACCCACGTCGAGCCTCTAGGCCGCTTCGAACGCTGCGTTCGAATGGTCGAGGCCCGGCAGATACTGCCGCCACACCTCCGGGACCTTCTGGGCAGCGAGGCGAATGAAGAGCACAGGGGCAGGAATGTGCGGCTGCCGTGTCAGCGTCATCGCCGCTTCCTCGAGCGTGCGGTCTCCCTTCCGAAGGTTGCACGCCGCGCACGCCGTCACGACGTTCTCCCAGACGGAATCACCGCCCCGGGAGCGCGGCACGACGTGGTCGAGCGTGAGACGCCCACCGGACGACCCGCAGTAAACGCACCGCCAGCCGTCGCGGGCGAAGAGCGCCCGACGGGAGATCCGCCGCTTGACAGCCTGCGGGACGCGCACGTACTGCAGCAGGCGGATCACGTGCGGCCAGATGAACGCCCCGGATGCCGACCGCAGAGGGCGATCGTGGCTCTCGATGATCTCGGCCTTGCCCTTCCACACGAGAACGTGCGCACGGCGCACCGAGCACACGTTCAGCGGCTCGTAACTCGCATTGAGGACGAGAACTTGACCCATTTCCGGGCAAATGTACCTAGCGCGCACGAAATCGCGCTTGCGCGCAGGTGTTTTAGCGAGACATGGCTCTATCGACGGCCTGCTGTTCCTCGGGCGACAGGGCAACGGACGCCCTGCCGCGGTCGAGGTCCTTGACGTAGATGCGCGCGTAGTCGCGGCCCTGTATGGCGGTCACCACGGTCCCGGTACGTGTCGAGTCGAGGAAGGCGAACGATGCGGACTGCTGGCCGCCGGTGTCCTGGTAGGCGTCGTAGCGTACGACGGCGGTGTTCGTGACGGCACCGTCGACGCGCCGGTCGACCCGCGACAAGCCGGCCGCGATCTCGTCGACTGCTCGGTGGAGATCGTCGATGCGGGTCTGCAACGAGACCGCGAAGTCGACGAGGTCGCGCCGATCGCCGCCGAGCAGAACCGCCTGCGCGCCTCTCACCGAGACGAGGCGCCGCCACACGACGAGTAAACCGAGGACCGCGAGCCCTGCGACGCCTGCGGCGGCGATTGCGACGACGAGCGCTGCCGACATCTACCTCAAATCGTGGTGAGGATCGGGTATTCGGCGGTGTTGTTGTCGATGCGCTTCTCGCCCTTCACCGGCTTCACGTCGACCCGCACCTTCAGCGGCTCACCGGGCGGCAGTGTGCTGAAGTCCTTGAACGTGACCGCCTTGACCTCGCCCGGGTCGATGACGGGGATGGTCGCGGTCTTGACGATCGAGTTGGGCTGGGTCGGGATCGTCAGCGTCACCTGGATCTGAACCTCCTGGCTGTCACCGCCGTCCTTGACGCCGACCACGAAGGCGAGCTGGGTGGAGATGTGGACCGTCGTCTCGGCCGAGCCGAGCGGCGTCTCTCCCGATGCCTGGATGACCTTCACGTACTCGATGTTCGTGCCGTGCACACCGGAGGGGCTGCCGCCGGTGGAAGCGCCGTGCACGCGTTTCCAGACCAGCGTCAGTGATTTGGCGACGTAGAGGTCGGGGCTGCCGACGAAGACCGATCCTGGGACACCGCCGGCGCCGGTCACATTCCGGTTCCTGAGCTCCTGCTCGGCCTGCGACTTGAAGAGATCGCTCCAGACGACGTCGCTCGCGAGCAGCCGTTGCGCCTTCTGCGCGAGCTGGGTTCCGGCCTGCACCGAGTCGCTCGTCGTAGCCGTGCTCCTGAAGACGTCGGCCAGCCCTTTCATGCCTCCGACGCGGAGACCCAGGGCGTCGATTGCGCGCTGGTGGGCCGTATTGATCGGACCAGGAGGATGCAGCTTCTCCGCAAGCGTGACGTCTTGCTCCTGCTCCTGGATCAGCCCGTTCAGCTGGGTGAGCAGGTCGGTCTGCTTGAGACCCGGTGTCTCCAGCAGCTGCGCGAGACGAGAGCCGATCTGGGAGGACCCCGAGCCGATGGAACCGATGCTCGCCATGTAGCGCTTGTAGGCACCACGCTGGTGGTCGCTCGCACACCCCTGTGCCCAGACGACGAGCAGGACGACGATCAGGATCGCAAACGCGATCAGCCCGACGAGCCGGAGCAACGGCGTCAAGCCGGCCCCGCGGAGATGCGGCCGATGGGGTCCGCTCCCGCCACGCATCGGCCGCCGCTCGCCTCCACGACCTTCCCTGGTCGGGGCGTCCTCGCGTGTCGCGCCCTCTTCGAAGAAGTCGAAATCGAGGATGTCGTCGTCGTGCGTGCTCACGCGCGCCTCAGTCGCAAGTCGGCACTTTACGGGAAGCGTCCGACAACTGTTTCGTCGGGCGGAGGACCTTCCCTTGCGCCGCCGAAAGACGCCGGGTCGTGTCGTCGCCTGCGAGCGTCCTTCAACAACGAGAGCTCGTCCTCGATCGGTACAGGCCACTCCGCCCACTCGGCCGCGGCGGCTCCGGGTCGGTCTGGCTGGCGCGGGACGAGCGCACCGGCCTCGACGTCGCTCTGAAGATCGTCCCGCGAGAGGGAAAGCGTGCACCGCGTGCCGCGCGAGAGGCCGAGGCCGCCGCACGTCTCCGCCACAAGCGCTGCGTTCGCGCCTATGACTTCGGAGGAGACGAGGGCCACGTCTACATCGCATACGAATACGTCCCCGGGCGAACCCTTCGCGACGCTCTTCGCAACGGCGCGGTCACCGACCGCGAGGCGGTCGAGGCGGCCGCCCAGGTGTTGGACGGTCTCGCCCATGCCCACGCGCGCGGCATCGTGCACCGCGACGTCAAGCCCTCGAACGTGCTGCTCGAAGACGGCGAGACGGTATCGGTCAAGCTCCTCGACTTCGGCCTGGCGCAGTTCGACGAGGCGGACACCCTCACGGCTGTAGGCGACGTGCCCGGAACGTTGGCGTACATCGCCCCCGAGCGCCTAACGGGCGACGATGCCTCGACCGCCAGCGACGTCTGGGCTGTCGGGGTCATGCTGTGGGAAGCGCTGGCGAGCCGTCACCCGTTCTGGGGAGTACCGCTGCCACAGGTCGCCGCCACGATCGAGGCCGGTGCGCCGCCGCTTCAGTCGGAGCGGCCGGACTTGCCCCGAAAGCTGCTGGCGACGATCGAGAGCGCGCTCGCGATCGACCCGGCGCGACGACCGCGGGCCACAGAGCTCGCAGCGAGCCTCAGACAGGCAGTCGCCGCCCCGCGGGAGGCTCCACGCACCGTTCGTCGGACGCAGCCGGTCCGCATCCGGTTACACCGGCCCGCGAAGCTGACTCTGCCCGCGAAGCCCGTCGCGCTCGAGGCGCAGGTTCTTCCAGCCGGGCTCGCCGGGCTGGCGACCGTCGTCGGAGGCGCGTTGCTCCCGTTCTGGACGCCGGGCCTGCTCGCGCTGCTCGCGATCGCTGCAGCGCTGGCGACGTGGCGCATCCCGCGGCTCGGTCTCGCGCTCGTGCTGTTCGCGCCGCTGTTCCCACTCGGCAACGAGGCGCGCGGGGCAGCGGTGCTCTACGGAGTTCTGGCTCTCGGAGTGCTTGCGCTCGGCTGGCGGGATCCTCGCGCCGGCCTCGCCTTCGCCGCGGGGCCGCTGCTTGCGCCCATCGGTGGGCTCGCCCTCGTCCCGCTCGCCGTTCAACCCGCGCGCGGCTGGCTACGCCGGGGCTTCCATGCCACGCTCGCACTGCCCGCAGCCATGCTCGTTGCCGCTCTCCATGGTCACTCGCTCCCGCTCGTCGGAGGTGACATCGGCAATCTCGGGGTCACCGCGACCGATCACCCGGGAACGGTTCTGCAGGCGATTGTCACGACGCTGCGGGACCACCCAGCGATCCTGACGACCGCCATCGTGCTCGGGATCGTCGCAGCACTGCTCCCGTCTGCACGCAGCCGGGGGCGTGCCGCGATCGCGCTCATCTGCACCGGCGAAGCCGGCCTCGTCCTCCTGGCGGCGCCGTCCCTGCCTCCGACGTCGATCGTGCTCGGAGCGTGGATCCTGTGCGGGGCACTGACGCTCGGGCGCGCTCGCTAGACTCGGGCGCGGCGTAGCCCCTCTGCATGAGACGCCTCGCTGCACCCACCACAGGTATGCGCGCTCCTCGAGCAGCGTCAGGCTGCGGCGGAGGTTCGCCGGAGCCGCCCCGGAGCGTAGATGCCGGCTTTGCCGGCACCGGAGCGGAAAAGGCCTGCGCATGAGTGTCCTGCGCGCCATCGAGAGCAAGATCGAGGGGTTGTTCGAGGGAGTCTTCGGCCGGGCATTTCGCACCAACGTCCAGCCGATCGAGCTCGCACGCTGGCTCGCCAGGGAGATGGACCAGCATCGCTCGGTCTCCGTGTCACGGGTCTACGTGCCGAACGAGTACACGGTCTACCTGGCGCCGTCCGACCGCGCCCAGTTCGCGTCGTACGAAGGCTCGCTGATCGGCGAGCTGCAGGAGTACCTCGCCGAGCATGCCCGCCGCGAGGGCTATGCGCTGCTGACACCGCCGAAGGTGTTGTTTGCCACGGACCCCGATCTGGCGATGGGCGAGTCCGGCGTCTCGGCACGAGTCGTCCAGCCCCGCGAAGGGCTGGAGCCGGTCCGTACCGCGCAACACGCGCAGCCGAGCCCCGTCGTACCGATCCCGACGCCGCCTGCGGCACCGCAACCGGCGCCCACGATGGTCTACCGGCCGGATGCGCCGGAGCCCGCCGCGCCACCGGAGCCCGAACCCGAGCCGCCGCAGATCGTCGTCGCGCTGTCCGTCGAGGGTCGCGAGATCCCGGTCACCACCGACCGCGTCCTTCTCGGACGTTCGCGGGAGTGCGACATCCGGCTGACGGACACGAACGTGTCACGACGCCACGCCGAGGTGCGCCGGGAGGACGACACGTACTGGATCGTCGACCTCGGCTCGACGAACGGCACCGAGCTGAACGGCCGGCGCGTCGAGCGCGCGCAGCTCTCCGACGGAGATCGCATCACGCTCGGCGCGACAGATGTCCGCTTCGGACACTCGCATCCGTGATCGCCTCGATCGCGACCGACGAGGCGCTGCTCGCCCTCAAGGTCGCGTTCCTCGTCCTGCTCTACCTGTTCATCTGGATGATCGTGCGGTCGGCCACACGCGACGTTCGCAGCGCTCCTCAGGAGAGCATCGTGCTGAGCGCCGCCGATGCCAACGCGTTGCGGGCGCAGCAGCCGCGTCCCGCGAAAGCTCAGCTCTCGGTCATCTCGAGCCCCACGCTGCCTACGGGACGGCGTCTGACGATCGTCGAGGCCACCACGGTCGGCCGCGGACCGGGCTCCGCCTTGCGCCTGGACGACGACGAGTACGTGTCGAGCCGGCATGCGCAGATCACGCCCGCCGACGGGGGCGCCTGGGTCGAGGATCTCGGCTCGACGAACGGAACGTTCGTCAACGGCGCGCCTGTGACGTCGGCAAGGCTCGCAGGGCCGGGTGACTTGATCCGCATCGGCGAGACCCAGCTGCGGGTGGAGTCATGAGGATCGGGCGGGTCGCGAGCGTCACCGACACCGGTCGGCGGAGGCTCCGCAACGAAGACGCCTACGTGTGCGATCCGCCGCTGTTCGCGATCGCCGACGGCATGGGCGGCGCCCAGGCCGGCGAGATCGCGTCGCGGCTCGCTGCGGCCGCAATCGCTGAGCGCGAGCGTGCCCTCCAGGGCGAGGCCGCAGTTGCCGAGCTCGTCCAGGCTGCCAACGACCGCGTCTACAGGCGCGCCGTCGAGGATCCGGCAGCCGCAGGCATGGGGACGACGGTCACCGTCGCCCTCGTGGACGACGACGCAGGCTCGGTCACCATCGGGCATGTCGGGGACTCGAGGGCCTACCGCGTCCGCAACGAGTCGCTGGAGCAGCTGACGGCCGACCACTCGCTCGTGGCCGAGCTCGTCCGCACCGGACGCTTGACGCCGGAGCAAGCAGCCGAACACCCACACCGGTCGGTGATCACGCGCGCAGTCGGCACCGAGCCCAGCGTGGAGGTGGACACGTTCACGCTGGAGACATCGGCGGGAGACCTGTACCTCCTGTGCTCCGACGGCCTGACGGACATGGTCGACGACGCCGAGATCCTTGCGATCGCGCGAGCGGGCGAGCGCAGGCCCGACACCGTAGCGCAGCTGCTCGTGAACGCAGCGAACCGAGCCGGAGGCAACGACAACATCACGGTCGTCGCCTTCGAGGTCGTGGAAGGCGAGGCAGCGACGGAGGAACCCTCGGCCGAGCACGCGCCGGCGGCCACCGACCAGGTGGAGACGCCCGATGCTCCCGTCCGCCGCCGCGGCGCCGGGAAGGGCGGCCGGGCACTGGCGCTGCTGGGGCTCCTCGTCGTGCTCGTGGCCGCGGGCCTCGTCGTCTGGTGGAGCATCCACCGATGAGCGCTCGGAGCAGGGAGCTCGTGAATCTCGTCCTGGTCGGCATCCTCGGCACGGCAGCGTTCGGGAGTGCCTGGATCGCCCGCACGAACCGCGTCTCCGCAGAGAGCCTCGTCGACGTCGCCCTGATCGCTGCCCTCTTCGTCGGAGCGCACGTCGTCGGGCGCTTCACCGTGCCCCGCGCCGACCCGACGCTGCTGCCCCTCGTGGCGCTCCTGACGGGCATCGGGCTCACCGTGAACTACCGCCTCGACCCCGTCGACGCCAGGAAGCAAGCCGTCTGGGTTGCGCTGGGCATCCTCGCGTTCGCGGGCGCCCTCGTGGCGCTGCGCTTCGACTACCGCATCCTCGAGCAGTACCGGTACCTCTTCGGCATCTCGGCGATCGGCTTGCTGCTTCTCCCATCGCTTCCCGGTCTCGGCCAGCGCGTCAACGGCGTGCGGCTCTGGATCCATGTCGGCAACCTGCAGTTCCAGCCCGGCGAGATCGCAAAGTTGTTCCTCGTCCTCTTCCTCGCCGGCTACTTGCGCGAGAAGCGCGAGGTGCTCGCACAGGGGCGCCTCAAGGACCTCGGGCCCCTGCTCGCGATCTGGGGCGCCGCCATGCTCGTCCTCCTCCAGACCAGCGACCTCGGCAGTGCGCTCCTGTACTTCGGGGTCTTTCTCGGCATGGTCTACGTCGCCACGGGGCGGCTCACCTACGTCCTCGGCGGCGGCGTGCTGTTCCTGGGCGGCTCCGCGGCGCTCTATACCGCGCTCGCCCGCGTGCAAGAGCGCGTGACCGGCTGGCTGCACCCCTTCACGAGCACCAAGGTCTTCTGTCCCGCGAACGGAACGTTCGACTACCGCCAGAACTGCCAGTCGTACCAATTGGTCAAGAGCCTCTACTCGATCGCCCACGGCGGCTACGGTGGCACCGGGATCGGGCGAGGGACCTTCACGACCCTCGACGGCACACAGCTGATCCCCGAGATCCAGACGGACTTCATCTACTCCGCCTGGAGCCAGGAGGTCGGTCTGATCGGCGCGGCGGCACTCGTGCTGGTGTTCATGGTGCTCGTCACACGGGGAATGCGCGTCGCGCTGGTCGCGCAGGACGGCTTCTCCAAGCTGCTGGCGACCGGCCTCGCATTCGGGCTTGCACTCCAGACGTTCATCATCATCGGCGGTGTCCTGCGCGTCGTGCCTCTGACCGGCATAACGCTTCCCTTCGTCTCTTACGGAGGCTCCAGCATCCTCGCGAACTTCGTCGGGCTCGCCCTGCTGATGCTGGTGTCGCACCGGGCGCGGATCACGTCGGAGGCCCGGTGAACCGGCAGATCCTGCGCCTGTCGGGGGTCTCGATGATCCTGCTCGCCACGCTCATCGTGGCGTCCACCTACTGGCAGACGTGGGCCCGTGCCGACCTCGCTGCAAAGCAGGACAACGCGATCCAGCGCGTCGCGCAGTTCTCCATCCGGCGGGGCGAGATCACCGCCGGCGGCCGGCTCCTCGCCGGGAACACGCGGAAGTTCGTGGACGGGAGAGCGCTCTACTTCCGTCGCTACCCGCTCGGCCGTCTCACTGCACACGTGGTCGGTTACTCGACCGCCTCACGCGCGCGTACCGGGCTCGAAAAGTCGCTGAACGACTACCTCACGGCGTCGAACGAGAGCCTGTCCACGCTCGTCGACCGCTCGCTCGACCAGCTCCGAGGCAGGCCGATACGCGGCAACGACGTCCGGCTGACGCTGAACCTGCGCGCGCAGCAGATTGCCCTCGGTGCGCTGGGAACGAAATGCGGTGCAGTGGTGGCGCTGGATCCGCGCAACGGCGCGGTGAAGGTGCTCGCGTCCGCGCCGAGCTTCGACCCCAATCTCGCCGAGAACCACTTCTCGGCGTTCAGCCGCATCAAGGCCGACTGCGCGCCCGCCGCGCCGCTGATCAATCGCGCCACCGCCGGCCTCTACCCACCAGGCTCGACGTTCAAGGTGGTCACTGCGGCGACCGCGCTCGAGTCGAAGAAGTTCACGCCGGAATCGGTCTTCCAGGACCCGGGCTACTGCGTGGAGTACGGCAAGCAGGTGCACAACTTCGCCGACCAGAACGGGCCCGAGGTCTTCGGCACGATCCGGTTGCACGACGCGCTCGTCCACTCGGTCAACTCGGTCTTCTGCAACGTCGGCAAGACGCTCGGCGCGTTCGCGATCCTGCGCCAGGCCGAGCGGTTCGGCTTCTACTCGCCGCCGCCGCTCGAGACCCCGGTCGACGAGCGGCGCGCGAGTGGTCTCTACCAGTCGGGCAAGCTCTTCTTCCCGCGGCGGGAGAGCCAGGTCGATCCCGGCCGGCTCGCATTCGGGCAGGAGCGGCTGCTCGTGACGCCGCTGCAGATGGCGACGGTGGCGGGAACGATCGGTATGGGCGGCATCGAGATGCAGCCCTACGTCGTCTCCCGGATCGTCTCACCGAGCGGGAAGACAATCCTCGAGGGCACGCCGTCGCGGATCGCCAAACCCGTCTCGCGGGACACCGCCACTGCGCTTCAGGACATGATGATCGACGTCGTCCGGCGAGGCACCGGCACGGCGGTGGCCATCTCCGGTCTACGAATCGGCGGCAAGACTGGAACGGCCGAAACTGGCGTCACCGGCCGCAACACGACCTGGTTCATATGTTTCGCAGGGCCCGACGACGGCAGCCCGCCCCACCTGGCCGTTGCCGTCGTGCTCGAGGGCCAGACGCTCACCGGCGGTGCGACGGCCGCGCCGATCGCACGTCAGGTGATCGAATCGCTGCTGTCCCAGCCGGGGAATCCCTAACGTTACGGCGATCCATGGCCACCGCGATCACAGCCGGAGACGATTTCGCAGGTAGATACAGGCTGCTGCGCAAGCTCGGCTCGGGCGGCATGGCAGACGTCTGGCTCGCCGAGGATCGCGAGCTCGGGCGGCGCGTCGCGATCAAGATCCTGCACGAGCGCTACGCCAACGACGAGCAGTTCGTCGAGCGATTCAGGCGCGAGGCGACCCACGCCGCAGGGCTGTCGCACCAGAACATCGTCTCGATCTACGACCGCGGCTCGATCAACGGCTCGTACTTCATCGTCATGGAGTACGTCGAGGGGCGGACGCTCAAGGAGCTGCTCGTCCAACGCGGCACCTGCCCCGTCCCGGTGGCGATCTCGTACGCGCGCCAGATCCTCGCGGCGCTCCGCTTTGCGCACCGGAACGGGATCATCCACCGCGACATCAAGCCCCACAACGTGATCGTCGACCACGAAGGCCGGATCAAGGTGGCGGACTTCGGCATCGCGCGGGCCGGCACGACGAGCCAGATGACGGAGGCCGGATCGATCATCGGCACGGCCCAGTACCTCTCACCGGAGCAGGCGCGAGGCGCACCGGTCGACGAGAGCTCCGACCTGTACTCGACCGGGATCGTTCTGTACGAGCTCGTCACGGGCAAGGTTCCGTTCACGGGCGAGACGGCCGTCGAGATCGCGATGAAGCACCTCTCCCATGTACCGGAGACACCGTCGTCGATCCGCCACGAGATCCCGCACGACCTCGACCTCGTCATCCTGCGTGCGCTCGCCAAGGACCCCGCCGACCGCTACCGCTCCGCCGCCGAGATGGACCGCGATCTCGAGCTCGTCGCGCGCGGCGACGCGGTCGGCAAGGAGACGGCGGACGCGGCGACGATGGTCCTCACCGGTGCATCCGAGTCGACGGCGATGACGCAGATGACACGTCGTCCGCCGCCCGCGATCGGAGGCGGCGGCGAGCGCTACCGTGCATACGACACGCCGGTCGGTCGAGGGCGGTCGATCTGGCCGTGGCTGATCGGACTCGGTCTGGCACTCGCGCTCGCGGCCGGCGGCTACTTCGGCTACCAGAAGATCCAGGACCTGATCCACCATGCGCAACCGGTGCGCGTACAGCAGTACACGGGGATCAAGCTTGCGAACGCGGAGGCCCTGGTAACTAGGGACGGGTTCCAGCCGCACGTCGTCCGGCAGGCGAACGCGGATGTCCCCGCGGGAGAGGTGTTTGCCCAGCAGCCGGTCGAGGGGACGAAGCTCGGCCGCGGCTCCCAGGTGACGCTCACGGTATCGACCGGAAAGCCCAAGGTGGCCGTCCCCGGCGTGGTCGGCAAATCCCTGGCAGACGCCGTCGCGGCCTTGACGAACGCCAAGCTGGAGGCGAATCCCCAGAACGTCCCGTCGGACCAGCCAACCGGGACGGTCATCGCGCAGGACCCGAGAGCGGGCACGGTCGTGGTCGAGCACTCGCGGGTGCGAATCAACGTCTCCAAGGGCCCGAAGCAGGTGTTCCTGCCGTCGGTCGTCGGCCTCTCCTACGACCAGGCATCTGCGCAGCTGCAGACGGCCGGGTTCGCCGTCCGGCGCGTGGACGTCCAGTCCGACCAGCCGGCGAACATCGTCGCCGACCAGACACCGGCCGGAAACACGCTGGTGGCGCAGAACGCGAGCGTGACGCTCAAGGTGTCGAAGGGCCCGGCGACGCAGACGGTTCCCGACGTGATCAACCTCGACAGCGCCACCGCGCAGGCGACACTCGAGACCGCCGGCTTCAAGGTCAAGATCGAGCACACCGACACGACCGACCAGACGCAGGATGATCACGTCATCTCGCAGATACCCGCAGGGAACACGCCCGCGAAGCCGGGTTCGAAGGTGACGATCACGGTCGGGCGGTTCGTCCCGCCGCCGACGGACACGACGACGACGACAACGACAACGCCGACCCAGTGAGCGGACGCCTTCGCGTCGGAGTCCTCGCCGGAGGTCGGTCGAGCGAGCACGCGATCTCGCTGGCCTCGGCAGCATCGGTCGTGAAGGCCCTCGATCCGAACCTCTACGACGTCCGCACGATCGAGATCGCGCGGGACGGGCGGTGGGCTCTCCCTCGAGCAGCGGATCTTCCCGAGCTCCCCGCGGGGCCCGCCGAGACGCTGCCCGTGCCCACGGACGGATCGCCGGCAGCCTTCGCGACCTTCGACGTCGTGCTCGTGCTGCTGCACGGCCCCCACGGCGAGGACGGGACGGTGCAGGGCCTCCTCGAGCTCGCCGGGATCCCGTATGTCGGCCCGGGGGTGCTCGCGTCGGCCCTCTGCATGGACAAGGACGTCTTCAAGCAGGTGATGCACGCTCAGGGGATCCCGGTCGCACAGCACGTCGCACTCAGGCTCGGCGATGCTGTCACGAATCCGTTCGGCTATCCCGTCTTCGTCAAGCCAGCGCGGCTCGGCTCCTCCGTCGGCATCTCCAAGGTGCGTTCTGAGGGCGAGCTCGAACCCGCCGTCGCACTTGCGCGCCGCCACGACGAGAAGGTGCTCGTGGAGGAGTTCGTGCCGGGCATGGAGGTCGAGGTCGCCGTGCTCGGCAACCTCCCCGTCCCCATCGCGTCCCTCCCCGGGCAGGTCGTCTCGCACCTCGCAGACTGGTACGACTACGCGTCCAAGTACGACGAGGGCGGTTCCGAGCTGATCGTCCCTCCCCCAGGGCTGACCGATGCGCAGATCGAGCGAGCCCAGTCACGCGCAGTGCAGGCGTTCGTGGCAACCGACTGCGAGGGTATGGCGCGGGCCGACTTCTTCGTGCGCGAGGCTGACGGCGAGATCGTGATGAACGAGCTGAACACGATCCCCGGTTTCACCGCGACGAGCTTCTACACCCGCCTGTTCGAGGCGTCGGGCATGACCTACGAGGCGATCGTCGCGAAGCTGATCGAGCTCGCACTCGAGCGGCACGAACGGAGGTCCGGCCTGGAGTTCTAGAGGCTCGTCCGCAGGACGGCGGCGAGCGCCTCTTCCCAGACGCCGAGCGCTTCGTCGAGCTCCGCATCGGCGATCGTGAGCGGGCACAGAACGCGGAGGCAGTTGCCGTACACACCGGCCTTGAGCAGGATCAGGCCACGTTCGAGCGCCGCCTGGATCACCGCAGCGGCGACCTCCGGAGCCGGCTCCTTGGAGACGGGATCGAGGACGAGCTCGACCGCCAGCATGGCACCCAGGCCGCGGACGTCGCCGATCTGCGCGAACCGCGTCTGCCACGACAGCATCCGCTCCCGGATGGTCTCGCCCACGACGACCGCACGCGCGACGAGGTTCTCTTCGGCGAACACGTCGAGCACTGCGAGTGCGGCCGCGAGCGCGACAGGGTTGCCGATGAACGTGCCGCCGATCGCACCCGAGTGGCCGGCGTCCATGATCTCCGCCTTGCCGATCACGCCCGAGAGCGGCAGCCCGTCTGCGATCGACTTGGCGACCGTGATCAGATCGGCCTCGACGGCGAAGTGCTCCATCGCGAACATGCGGCCGGTTCGCCCGAAGCCCGTCTGCACCTCGTCGGCGACGAGCACGATCCCCTCCCGGTCGCAGATCGCGCGCAGACCCTCGACGAAGTCGGGAGATGCGGGCACGAAGCCGCCTTCGCCCTGTTGCGGCTCGAAGACGATCGCCGCCACTTCCTCGGGCGCGACGTCGTCCACGAGCACCGCCTCGAGCTGCTCGAGCACGGCGACCGCACTTGGCCCCCGGTAGGCGTTCGGGAACGGCACCCGGTAGACCTCCGGTGCGAACGGCCCGAGGCCGGTCTTGTACGGATGCGCCTTGGCCGTCATGGTCAGGGACAGCAGCGTGCGACCGTGGAAGGCGCCCTCGAACGCGATCACGGCCGGTCGTCCCGTATACAGGCGCGCGATCTTGACGGCGTTCTCGACGGCCTCCGTGCCCGCGTTGAAGAACGCCGCCCGCGTCGGACCCGTTACCGGAGCGAGCGCGCCGAGCCGCTCGGCGAGCTCGATGTAGCCCTCGTACGCGATCACGGTGTAATCCGTGTGGAGGAACCGCGTGCTCTGCTCCTGCACAGCTTCGACGACACGCGGGTGTCCGTGACCCACGTTGACGACTCCGACTCCGCCTGCGAAGTCGATGAAGCGATTGCCGTCGACGTCGGTGATCGTCGCTCCCTCCGCCTCGGCCGCGAACACGGGCAGGTGCACGATCAGAGGATGCGCGACCGCCTCCAGCTCGCGTGCGAGCAGCTCCCGCGACCGTGGGCCGGGGATCTCTGTGCGGATGTCTATCCCCCTGGTCACGGCCACGAGCGCGGAGCCTAGCGTACGGCCCGGTTACGCTCATCGTGATGGATCTGGACGACCTGGACGAGGATCCGCTGCGCCAGTTCGCCGTCTGGTACGGCGAGGCGGAGGCGGCCGGGATCGCGCAACCCGACGCCACCGCGCTCGCGACTGTGAGCGCGGACGGCCGACCGTCGGTGCGCATGGTGCTTCTGAAGGGCCACAGCGACCGCGGCTTCGACTTCTACACCAACCACGAGAGTAGGAAGGCGCGCGAGCTGGGCGTCAACCCCCGCGCCGCACTCGCCTTCTACTGGCAGCCGCTCCGTAGGCAGGTGCGGATCGAAGGATCCGTGACGCGAATACCGGAGCCAGAGTCGGCCGCGTACTTCGCCACGCGACCGCGTGGGAGCCAGATCGCCGCGTGGGCGTCGCCGCAGTCAGCCGTCGTGCCGAGCCGCGCCGCGCTCGACCAGCTGTACGAGGAGACGGAGGCGCGCTTCGGGTCGGGCGAGATCCCCGCGCCGCCGTCCTGGGCCGGGTACCGTCTCGCCCCGGTCGTCGTCGAGTTCTGGCAGGGCCGGGAGAACCGGTTCCACGACCGCATCCGCTACGAGCGGGACGGCGCCGGCTGGACGCGGTTCCGTTTGGCGCCCTAGGGTCTAGAGCTAGGGCGCGAGCGCACCCGGCGTATACAGCCCCTCGGCGTTCCAGAGCAGGTAGCCCTTGGCGCCTTGCAGCCTGGCGGCGTCGATCTGCGCCCGCACCTGGTCGAGGTCGTACCCCCAGTCCTGGATCCAGGGAACGAGGTGCGCCGCCGAGCCCTTCATCTGCCGGTGGAAGTCGCCGAGCGTCCTGAACACGATCTCGCCCGGCTGTGCGGTCGGCTCCGCCACCCCGAGCTCCCCGGCGCCGTACAGCGCCGGGTAAGCCATCGGGCTGACGGTGTCGACGTCGCGCGAGATCCACTTCGGCACCTGCCCGATCCGGAGGTCTCGTGTCGCTGAAAGCCCGAAGACCGCCGTCGAGACACGCACGTGCAGCGGTCGCAGCTGCGACGCCGCGTAGGCCACGAAGTCGCTGACGACGCGCCCGGGTGCCTCGGCGGTTCGAGCCGGGTAGACGGCTCCGCCCACGTCCCCATCGGACGGGAAGCGAACGTAGTCGAACATGATCTCGTCGAATCCGGCGCGGGCAGCGGCCTTGGCGATGCCCACGTCGTACGCCCAGACCTGCCGGTTGTAGGGATCGACCCAGCCGAGGCCCGCGGCCGTCCTCCACGCGGAGCCGTCGCGGCGATGGACCGCCAGCTCGGGATGGGCGCGCGCGAGAAACGGATCCTGGAAGGAGACGATCCGGCCGATCAGGTAGATGCCACGCGCGTGCAGCAGGCGCGCCACGCTCCTCGGGTTGTAGTCGTGCCGTACTGCGCCGATCGCGTCCGCGAGCCGCACCCCCGCCGGCGCGAAGGCGATCACACCGGCCTCGTCCTTGATGTCGAGCACGATCGTGTTCAGACCCTGGCTCCGCAGAGCCGCGTACTCGGCGAGCTTCCCGGGCAGCGACGCGAGCGCGCCGGTCACGTGGATGCCGCGGATCTCGACAGGCAGCGGCCGCGGCATCACGCCTGCGACTGCCGCGGCAGGCGTCGCCGTCACGATTGGCGCAGCGTGCCGTGCCGACGCGTGGGTGCGAGCGGGGCGGAACTGCCAGCCCGCCGCGAAGGCGATCACGCCGACGAGCACCATCCCGAGGAGGGTCGCCCTGCGTCTGCGCCTGCGTCTACGTGCCTGGTCACGCCGAGCGCGAAAGCGCTCGTTCGGCTCCATCGATCCGTAGAGCATGGACACCGGGTCCGGGACCCTAGCACCAGAAACGCCCGCAAGCGGCCGAATCGCAGCCTAAGATCGACGCGTGGTTCTCTCGGACGCGGCCATCAGACGGCTGATCGAGTCGGGGCGCATCCTCGTCGAGCCTTACGACCCCGCGCTCATGCAGCCCTCGTCGCTCGATGTCCGCGTGGACCGGCTATTCCGCGTCTTTCGCAACTCTCGCTATCCCTTCATCGACGTCAAGCAGGAGCAGGAAGAGCTGACCGAGCTCGTCGAGGTCGACGGCGAGGAGCCGTTCATCCTCCATCCCGGCGAGTTCGTCCTCGGCTCGACGCTGGAGCGCATTGCGCTCCCGGACGATCTCGTCGCCCGATTGGAAGGGAAGGCGCTCGCACTCGATACCGAGGTGCCGACACCCAAGGGCTGGCGGATGATGGAAGAGCTTCGGAATGGCGAGAGCGTTTTCGACGAGACGGGTGCGCCGACACGCATCGTCGCATCGACAAACGTGATGGAAGGTCGACCGTGCCGCGAGGTCGTCTTCTCCGACGGGACACGAGTCGTCTGCGACGCATCGCACCAGTGGGTCACGGTGGACAAGAACGGCCGCCGCCGCGGAAAGCGGCGCTCTCGAGTCGTGACCACCGAGGAGATCGCTCGGACGCTCACCGTTCAAGGCGAGTACAACCATCGAATCGGCGGGACCGGTCACACGCGCAACACCGCGACGGGCCGGTACGAGGAGAACATCAGCGGACGCTTCCATCGCTTTCGTGCGATCGTGGACGTCCGCGACGTGCCGAGCGTTCCTGTTCGCTGTATCCAAGTCGCCGCACCAAGCGGGCAATTCTTGGTCAGTCGGTCGTACGTGCCGACACACAACAGCAGCCTCGGAAGGCTGGGGCTACTCATCCACTCGACCGCCGGGTTCATCGATCCGGGCTGGGACGGGCATGTGACGCTGGAGCTCTCGAACGTCGCCAACCTCCCGATCACGATCTATCCGGAGATGAAGATCGGCCAGCTGTCGTTCGTGCAGCTGTCCGAGCCGGCCGAGAAGCCCTATGGGTCGGGTGGGCTCGGCTCGAAGTACCAGGGGCAGCGCGGCCCGACGCCGAGCCGCTACTGGCAGAACTTCTCCGACGAGCCGTGAGCGGTCTGTCGGACGCGCTCGTCCGCGCGCTGGGTCGCGTCAACGTCGCTCTCTACCGGCGAAGCGGCGGACGAGTCTTCGGTCGGGTCGGCAGGGCGCCGATCCTCCTCCTCACGACCAAGGGACGGCGTAGCGACGCCCCGCGAACCGCACCGTTGCTCTATCTCCGCGACGGTGAGCGGCTGGCCGTCGTCGCCTCGTTCGGCGGGCATCCCAGCCATCCCGCGTGGTACCTCAACCTCGCCGCGAACCCGGACGTCGAGGTCGAGATCGACCGAGAGCGGTTCGCGGCCCGTGCGCGCACCGCCACGCCGGAGGAGCGCGAACGGCTCTGGCCGAAGCTGGTGGAGATGTACGGCCCGTATGCCTCGTATCAGCGGAAAACGAGCCGCGAGATCCCCGTCGTCCTGCTCGAGCGCGAACCCGGCCCGAATTGGCGCCTTGCGCAAGAGGGGAGGGCCGCCTGACGGCGGCCCTCTGAACCCCGGTGGCCAGCGTTGGATTGGTAGAGGCGCTTCCGGCCAGACCAGAGGTGGTCGGCGGCGCGTGAGCGCGAGTCCCCTACGCGTGGCTATGGCGATTCCCCGTAGGTCCCGGGGACACGCCTCTACCCGCTGGTACCTCCACTGCCGGTACTACTCGAGTCTGTCACGACCGGACCACCTCCTTTCCGCGGTAGTCCGAGTTTATACGGCGGCGTAGGACAGCGCGCGGCCGCTCATGGCACCGCGACCACGACGGTGCCGTCGCGCACCGAGACCTCGTAGGTCTCGACGGGTAGGTACGCCGGCAGCGAGAGCGCACGGCCGGACGTGATGTCGAAGCGCGCTCCATGGCGTGGGCATGTTGCGATCTTGTCCTCGCAGTCGAAGTCGCCCTCGCACAGCGGCCCGTCGTCGTGCGAGCAGCGGTCCTCGAGCGCGTACAGCTCGCCCTCGCAGTTGTAGACGCCGATGGACAGAAAGCCCTCGACGTGGACGATCCTCACCGTCCCGGGCGGCAGCTCTGAGAGGGGACAGACCTCGATCTCGCGCACGCGATTGCTAACCAAGGGAGATCTCGTTGGACGACGTCCCCCACTCCTCCGGGAGCGGGGTGCCCTTCGAGCGGTGGAGCGCCACCTTGAGCACGCCAAGACCGAGGATCGCGCACTTGAGGCGGACCGGCGTCAGCGGGATGCCGATCTCGTCGAGCAGCTCGTCCTTTTGCATCGTCGCGACCTCGGTCGCCGTGCGGCCCTTGACGAGATCGGTCAGCATCGACGTCGCAGCCTGAGAGATCGCGCACCCTCGCCCTTCGAAACCGACCTCCTCGATCACGTCGCCCTCGCCGAACCGCACCGACACGGCGACCTCGTCGCCGCAGAGCGGGTTCTGTCCCTCGGCGAATGCGTCACGCGGCTCCAGCAGCCCGTGGTTCCGCGGGCTCTTGTAGTGGTCCAGGATGACCTCGCGATACAGCTGCTCGAATTCGCTCATCTCGACACGAAACCTTGGCTCGTTCGGGCGGCCTTCCAGGCCGCCCTAGGGCGAGGCAGCGCCTCGCCCGTGTACGAGAGCGTGGGCAGCGTCAACCCAGGCTCTTCTTGACCTTGTGCAGGCCCGCGATCAGCCGATCGACCTCTTCCGCAATCGAGTAGACGTAGAAGCTCGCCCTCGTCGTCGCGGTGACGCCGAGGCGGGTCATCAGCGGCTGGGTGCAGTGGTGTCCGGCGCGCACAGCGATGCCTTCCCAGTCGAGGATCTGCGCCACGTCGTGGGGATGGATCCCCGCGACCTCGAATGAGACGATTCCCGCCCTGCGGTCGGCAGGCGGCCCGAAGACACGGATGAAGTCGAGCTCGCCGAGGCGCTCCATGGCGTAGACGACGAGCTCGTGCTCGTGCGCCTCGATCGCGTCGAGGCCGATCTCGGAGATGTAGTCGATCGCGATGCCGAAGCCGTACGCCTCCGCGATCGCCGGCGTGCCGGCCTCGAATTTGTACGGCAGCTCGTTGAACGTCGTCCTGTCGAGCGCGACCGAGCGGATCATCTCGCCGCCGAGGTTGAACGGCGACATCGCTTCGAGCAGCTCGGCCCGTCCCCACAGCGCACCGACGCCGCTCGGCCCGCACAGCTTGTGCGAGGAGAAGGCGAGGAAGTCGCACCCCAGCGCCTGTACGTCGATGGAGCGGTGTGGAGCGGCCTGCGCAGCGTCGACGACCATGATCGCGCCCTGCTCGTGCGCCCAGGCGGCGAGCTTCTCGACAGGGTTGATCGTGCCCAGCGAGTTGGAGACGAGGTTGTTCGCCACCACCTTCACGGAGCCCTCGCGCCCCAGTGAGTCGAGCACCTCGAGGCGGAGCTCGCCGGCGTCGTCGATAGGGATGTGGCGGAAGCTCGCCCCGGTACGGCTGGCGATGTACTGCCAGGGAACGAAGTTGGAGTGATGCTCGAGCTCCGTCACGACGACGATGTCTCCCGGCCCGAGGTTGTCGAGACCCCAGGCGTAGGCGACGAGGTTCAGCGCCTCGGTGGCGTTGCGCGTGAAGATCACGTGGCGCTCCGACGGCGCGTTCACGAACGCCGCCACCTTCCGTCTCGCGCCCTCATAGCCCTCCGTCGCGCGCTCGGCGAGGCGATACACGCTTCGGTGCACGTTCGTGTAGGAGTGCTCGTAGAAGTCGCGCATCGCGTCGAGGACCTGGCGCGGCTTCTGGGTCGAGACCGCCGAGTCCAGGTACGCCATCGGCAGGCCGTTGACGAGCTCTTCGAGGAACGGAAAGTCGGCGCGCAACGCGTGTGCGTCCAGCCTGGTCGTCGCGGTCGTTGCGGCCATCCTGGTCATCGTACCGACGGGTCGCGCTCAGGCCGTTCCGCGCAACGGAACAAAGCGGTCGTCGGTCGACCAGAGAAAGCCGATCGCGAGAGCGGCGCCGACCAGCGCCGCCAGCTCGCTCGCCGGGCCCATCGTGACGAGGTCGAAGAATCCGCGCAGGCCGGGCGCGGTGAGGATCACGACGTACGCCACGAGCAGCGCCCCGCAGAGCACGGCCACCCACACAGCGCGCCTGACCTCACGCGCCTCGAGAGCGAGCACGAGGTAGAGACCGATCAAGATCAACGAAGTCAGCGCGGCCGTGCGCGCCTCCTCGAGCCCGGCGTCGAGGACGTTGAGCGTGACGAGGTAGCTGGCGAGCACTCCGAACCCCGCGGCGACACCGGCCGGAACGGAGAAACGGCCGACCTCCCGCAGAAACCCACGGACTTGCCAGGGGCCGTCGCTCGGCGCGAGCGCGAGGAAGAACGACGGAATGCCGACGGTGAGCGAGGCCGCGATCGTCAGGTGCCGTGGCAAGAGCGGGTACGCAGTGGGCGTCAGACCGATCGAGAGGATCAGGAAAGCGGCGAAGACCGACTTGGCCACGAAGAGGGTCGTGACGCGCCGGATGTTGCGAAGGATCCGGCGTCCGTCGCCGACCATCCTCGGCACAGCCGCGAAATCCCCGGACACGAGGACGACGTCGGCGATCGCCTTGGCCATCTGCGAGCCCGAGCCCTGCGCGATCGCGAGCCGCGCGGCGCGCAGCGCGGGAACATCGTTGACGCCGTCCCCGACCATGGCCACGTAACGTCCGGCGTTGGTCAGCGCGTCGACGACGGCGCGCTTCCCGTCCGGGGAGATGCGGCCGACGACCGTGGCGAGACGGGCAGCTCTCGCGAGGTGCTCCGCGTCGGCCGGAAGCCGGCGGCCGTCGAGCGCCGCCTCGAACTCGAGCCCGGCGTCCTTCGCGATGGAGCCCACGGTCTCCGGGGCGTCACCCGAGAGGACCTTGATCTCGACCCCCTCTTCCTGGAGGTACGCGATCGCCTCACGGGCATCGGGTCGAAGCTCCTCGGCGATCACGGCGAGACCGAGCGGAACGACCGGTGGCGGCAGGCCCTCGTCCTGGACCTCCACGAGGCGGACCGTCGTGGTACCGATTGCGACGACCCTGCGGCCGAGCTCCTGCCGTGCCGTCGCGTCCTCCGCAAGCGGTCCCAGCGAAAACAGCTCAGGGGCCCCGAGCACGTACCGCTCGCCGCCGAGTTGCAACGCCCCCCAGCGCCGGCGTGAGGAGAACGGAACGGTCTCGAGTGGCTGCTGCGGCGGCGCCGGCATCGACTTCGCAATCGCCTCGAGCGTCAGATTCCGCGCGGGGGCAGCCGCTGCGTATCGCCCGAGCGCGTCTCGCAACCGGTCGGAACCGACACCGTCTGCCGGAATGATCCCGACGACGCGGAGCTCGCTCGTCGTCAGCGTTCCCGTCTTGTCGATGCAGAGCGTGTCCACGGAGGCGAGTGACTCGATTGCGTTGAGCTGCTGCGCGAGCGCGCCGCGGCGGGCGAGCCCCAGCGCGGCTGCTGCGTAGGTCACGGAGACGAGGAGGACGAGCCCCTCGGGCACGAGCGTCACCAGGCCCGCGACGGCGGTGTTCACTGCGTGCCGGACGCCGACGTCCTGCTTCCAGAGCACGGTGATCAGCATCAGACCGAGCGGCACCATGGCCGCGACGAGGACGTACAGCAACCGGTTGATCGCAAGCTCGAGCGGTGAGCGAGGGTGCCGGAACTCGCGCACCTCGCCGACGAGGCGTTCCGCGTAGCTGTCTCCGCCTACGGCGGAGACTAGGAAAGACCCCGCGCCTTCGACCACGAAGGACCCCGAACGAATCTCGTCTCCCGCATCGCGTGGCACCGGACGCGACTCGCCCGTCAGGATCGACTCGTCGAGCTGCAGACCGTCGGTCGAGACCAGCCGGCCGTCTGCCACCACCTGGTCGCCGGGACCCAGCCTGACCAGATCACCCTCGACGACATCAGCGACGTCGACCGAACGAGGCTCGCCGTCACGGACGACAGTGGCATGAGGCGCAACCAGGGCCGCAAGCTCGTCGAGGGTGTTCTTGGCGCGCAGCTCCTGGAAGATGCCGATGCCGGCGTTCGTGACGACGATGCCGAGAAACAGCGCGTCGCGCCAGTCCCCGAAGATCAATGTGACGACGCCGAGCGCCGTCAGGATGATGTTGAACGGCGTGACGACGTTCGCCCGGACGATGCTCGCCCTCGAGCGGCTCGAAGACGGCGCCTCGCGCTCGCCCTGGGCTGCAAGCCGCGCCGCCGCCTCCGTTCCGGTGAGCCCTTCGGGCGCGAGCGCCTGGTCGGCGGCCGTCACGACTCTGGTGGATCGACCTTGCCGTTCGTCCTCGCGCGTCCTGCGATCTCCTCCTGCCGCACGACGAGCTCGACGGCGTTCTCGAGCAGCTCGCACAGGCGCTCTAGCCGCAGGCGCTCCGACGTCGACTGGAGCAACTCCTGTTTCACGGGGGGCGCAAACTCGAAACGGGCTGCGAGCGCAAACGAGAGATGCACGTCCGTATCGTCGCCCTCGGGCTCGTCCACTTCCGAGCCCGTCAGCTCGACGAGGCGCCGAAACAGCGCCAGCGCCCGCTCCTTCGTGTCCTCGTCGGCCGGGTCGAGCTCGTCGACGACCGGCTCGATCTCGCCTGTGTGAAAGCTGTTGCCTTCGTTCACCTCGACGAGCCGGAAGCGCTCACCGCCCTCCACGACGATGTTGAGCCGGCCGTCGTCGAACCGCTCGAGCACCTCGGTCACGGCTGCCCGCGTGCCGATAGCCCGCAACCCGTCCTCGTCTGCGAACACGAGCCCGAACTCGCGCTCGTGCTCGAGACACTGGCCGATCAGCTCGCGGTACCGCGGCTCGAAGATGTGTAGCGGCACCTGCTCCGACGGGAGCAGGACGATCCCGAGCGGGAAGAGGCCGATCTCGTCCATCAAACGCACAGCCTACGCCGACGGAGAAATAGTGCGGCTTCGCGCCAAGACCCAAGCACGGTGGCGGACCGACAGGCCGCACCAGGGTTGACCAGTCGGGCAGTTCTGCCGATCCTAGGGACAGTGCCTCTTGGGCTGGGAATAGACATCGTCGACGTCGTCGACGTCGAGGATTCGCTGCGTTGCTTCGGCGACCGCTACCTGCGACGTGTGTACACGCAGCGGGAGATTGCCGACTGTGCAGACGGCACGGACGCCCGGCGCCTGGCCACGCACTTTGCCGCGAAGGAGGCGGCATTGAAGTCGCTTCCGATCGACATCGGCGACGTCGACCTCCGCTCTGTCGAGGTTCGCCTGCCCGGCGCGGGCGAACCCACGCTCGAGCTCTCAGGCGCCGCCGCAGACGCCGCGCGCGGCGCAGGAATCGTCACGTTCGCCGTCAGTGTCGGCGCGACGCGACGCCACGCCGCAGCGGTGGTGGTCGCCGAAGGCTCGGCCACATTCGGCGAGCGGGAGAAGGCACGGTGAAGGCGCGCATCAGGCGCGTGATCGCCGACTACGCGCGGCTCGCGACCGGCGTGGACGGACTCGCAGACACGGCTGATCTCTACGCCGCCGGCATGACCTCGCACGCGAGCGTGAACCTCATGCTCGCGCTCGAGAACGAGTTCGACGTCGAGTTTCCCGACCGCATGCTCCGGCGAGGCGTGTTCGAAAGCGTCTCCTCGATCCAGGCGGCTCTCGAGGAGCTGACGAGGGAGGCTGCGGCGTGACCGCGACGGCCGATCAGGAGCGCACGTTCCTCTCCGGAATCAGGTGCATCGGCGAGGAGGTGGCGGCGCCGGCCGCGGACGCCGTCGACCGCGAATCGCGCTTTCCGCACGAGACGCTCGCCGCACTACGTGCCGTCGGCGCGCTCTCGGCGTACGTCCCTGCCTCCCACGGTGGGGATGCCGTCGGCTTCGCTGACATCGCAGCTGCCTGCTTCGAACTGTCCCGTGGCTGCTCGGCCGCCGGCATGGTGTACGCGATGCACCAGATCCAGGTGGCGTGCATCGTGCACCACGGGACCGGGACGCCGTTCTTCGACGAGTACCTGGCGGATCTCGCCGCGAGCCAGCGGCTGATCGCCTCGGCAACGTCCGAGGCCGGCGTCGGTGGCGATCTGCGCTCGAGCAACGCAGCTGTCACTCCCGACGGCGACCACGTCTTCTTCGAGAAACAGGCGCCCACCGTGTCCTATGGGGCACACGCAGACGATCTGCTCACCACGCTTCGCCGCGGACCCGAGGCCGACCGCAGCGACCAGGTGCTCGTCCTCACCCGCGGCGACGAGGCGACACTCGAGCAGACGAGCTCCTGGGACTCGCTCGGAATGCGGGGGACCTGCAGCCCGGGCTACGTCGTGAAAGCACGCATTACGCCGGATCACGTCCTCCCGCTTCCCTTTGCAGAGATCGCGGCCCAGACCATGGTGCCGGTCACCCACATCCTCTGGGCGCAGGTGTGGCTGGGCATTGCAACGGCGGCGTACGACCGGGCTCGCGCGTTCGTGCGCGCGCAGGCGAGGAACACCCCGGGGGCCGTGCCGCCGACCGCGACGCGCCTCTCGTCGCTCGCTGCCGACCTCCACGCGATGCGCGCCGAGATCACGGCCGCCACGGAGGAGTACTCGGCGATGATCGAGTCCGGAACGGACCCCGACGACCTCTTCACGCTCGGCTACGCAATCCGCATCAACGGTCTCAAGATCAGCGCCTCCGAGCGGGTTGCTGCAGTCTGCCGAGATGCCCTCGCGATCTGCGGCATCGTCGGCTACAAGAACGACACGCCCTTCAGCGTCGGACGTCACCTTCGTGACGCCCTGTCGGCAACGCTGATGATCGCGAATGACCGCATCCACGCCACGAACGCAGCGCTGCTGCTCGTCCACAAGGCCGGCTGACGCCGGCCGGAAGGTATCGATGAGCACGGCGAGCGAGACGGCGTTCCTCGACGCTCTCGTCGAACACGGCCTCCTGCTCGCCACCGGTGTCCCCGGTGTGTACGGACGCAGCGGCACGTTCGAGGACGTCCTCCTCGCGTTCGACGGGCTGATCACGCGCGAGACGAAGGCCGACGGAGCCGAGGTCGTCCGTTTCCCGCCCGTGCTACCACGCAACAACCTCGAGACGACCGGCTACATGAGCTCCTTCCCCCACCTCGCAGGCTCGGTGTTCAGCTTCTCCGGCGGCGAGGCGGAGGCGCTCGAGCTGGCGAATCGGGCAGCCCGGCACGAGGACTGGAGCGAGTTCCAGAGCGCGACCGAGGTGACGCTCATCCCAGCCGCGTGCTACCCCGTCTACCCATTGGTGTCCGGCGCAGGCGCGCTACCGAAGACCGGCCGGCTGATCGACATCTGCTGCTACTGCTTCCGGCACGAGCCGTCGCACGACCCGGCCCGCATGCAGTCGTTCCGGCAGCGAGAGCACGTGCGCATCTCGACGCCCGAGGACGTCAGGGCGTGGCTCGCCGGCTGGGTCGAGCGCGGAGGAGCGATCCTCTCCTCGGTCGGACTCGAAACGGAAGCGGTTCCGGCCAACGATCCCTTCTTCGGACGCGCCGGGAAGATGCTCGCCGCGAACCAGCGCGACCAGGGCCTGAAGCTCGAGCGCGTGTACCCGATTGCGGGCGAGGAGCCGACCGCGATCATGTCGATCAACTACCACCAGGATCACTTCGGCCTCGACTTCGATATCACGACCGCAGACGGCCGGGTGGCTCACACGGCCTGCTTCGGGTTCGGCCTCGAACGGATCGCGCTCGCGCTCTTCCGCAAACACGGGCTCGATCCGCTGACCTGGACCGAAGACGTCCGCCACCGTCTCCGCCTGGACCGGGACGCCTGACATGCCGGCGCTGCTCGGCCTCGACCCGGCGACCTACCGCCCGCACGAGCTCCATTCGCCGGAGCGGCAGTTTCAGGAAACCAACTGCTACACCGACCTCTGGATCGAGCTGCTGCATGCCCAGGGGTTCGAGCCGCTGGCCATGCTGGCGTTCTGCACCGTGGTCGACTTCGAAGGCGACCAGTGGACGTTCTTCAAGCCGCCGCCCGAGGATCTCGCACGCCTGTACGGGCTCGAGGTGCAGGAGTTCGTCGTCTACCGCTCGCTCCCCGAGCACATCGGCGAGCAGCTCGATCTCGGCCGGTCTGTGATCGTCGAGGCGGACGCCTACTACCTCCCGGATACGGCAGGCCGGAGCTACCGCGAACAGCACGAGAAGAGCTCGATCGCCGTCGAGTCGCTCGACGTCGAAGGCGAGCGCATGCGCTACTTCCACGGCCCGGGGTACTACGAGGTCGAAGGCGACGACTACCGCAACGTCCTGCGACTCGGCCGTGAGTTCTCGGTCGACGTGCTCCCGCCTTTCATCGAGTTCGTTCGCAGCGATCGTCTCGCCGCCTGCCCGCCCGACGAGCTTCGCGGCGTCGGAGCGGAGCTCCTCGACGTGCAGATTGCACGCACCCCTACCGGGAACCCCGTGAGGCGCTTCGGCGGACGCCTCGCCGACGACCTCCCGCACCTGCTCGACAACGAGCATGCCTACCACCTCTATGCCTTCGCCACTGTCCGCCAGTGCGGTGCCGCCTGGGATGCCGCGAGCTCGTTCCTCGCGTGGCTCGCCGACGGCGAGGACGGCGTCACGGCTCGAGCCGCCGAGGTGTTCGCGTCGCTCGCCGGCGCCGCCAAGATGCTCCTCTTCAAGCTCGCCCGTGCAAGCGCAACCGGCAAGACGCTCGACCCCGCCCCGGCGATCGAGGACATGGCGGCGACCTGGGAGCAGGCGATGCGGCTTCTCGGCGGGCGGTAGCCCGAGACGATGAGCACCGACGCGCCGTCCGTCACGGGGACCGTGGAGCGAACCACGCTCACGGACGGCTGGAGCGCGATTGCGGTGTCGCCGGGGTCGACCGACCATCTGCTGGCCGGTCTGGACGAGGAGATGCAGACGTTCCGCGCGCCCGCGACGGCCGGGTCGGTGTTGCGCGACGCCGACCTCTGGCGCGTGGGCTCGGGCCGCGACCTCGACGCCGAGGACTGGTGGTTCCGCTGTCGATTCGATGCGCCCATCGCCGAATCCGGCGTCGAGACAGTGCTGCGCCTCGAGGGCCTCGCCACGGTGGCGGACGTGTGGCTCAACGGCGAGCACGTGCTTGCCAGCGACAACATGCACGTCGCGCACGAGCTTCCGGCGGAATCGGTTCGAGCCGGCGAGAACGAGCTCGTCATCGGTATCCGTGCACTCGGCCCGCTGCTGCAGGAACGCCGGCCGCGACCTCGCTGGCGAACGAGGCTCGTCGAGTCGCAGAATCTCCGCTGGTACCGGACCGTTTTGGTAGGGCGCCTCCCCGCCTTCGCACCGGAGCCCGCCCCCGTAGGGCCGTGGCGACCGGTCGTCCTCGAACGAAGGCGCCTCGTCGTCACCGAGGACCTGCACGTGCGGGCGTCCCTCGACGGAGTGGACGGCATCGTGCACATCCGCGCCGTGCTGCGGCCTCTTGCCCTGGAGCCGGGGCGTGTCATGGTGCGCGTCGACGGGCCATCTGGCACCCACGGGGCGCCACTCGAGCTCGCCCGTGAGCACGGCCGTCTGGTTGCCTCCGGGTCGCTCCGTATCGAGGACGTCGCGCTCTGGTGGCCGCACACACACGGCCCACCTGCCCTGCACAAGGTCGAGCTGATCGTCGAGGCCGAAGACCGCTTGGCCGTCATCGACGGCGGACGGGTCGGATTTCGGGCGCTCGCGTTCACCGATGATCCGGGGCTGTCCGTGACGGTCAACGGCGTACGCGTCTTCTGCCGCGGAGGGTCGCTGATCCCCGACGCTGTCACGCTCGACCACCCGGCTGAGACACTGCGCGTGCTGCTCGAACGCTCGCGCGACGCCGGCCTGAACATGATCCGGCTCTCCGGAGTCGGGACGTACGGCAGCGACTCGTTCTTCGATCTCTGCGACGAGCTCGGCGTGCTCGTGTGGCAGGACTTCGCGTTCGCCAACCTCGACTATCCGATCGACGACGAGCGGTTTCGGGCGTCTGTCGAGCTGGAAGCTCGACAGTTTCTCGGGCGCGCGGGCGCCCACGCCAGCCTTGCGGTGCTCTGCGGCAACAGTGAGATCGAGCAGCAGGTCGGAATGCTCGGCCTCGATCCCAAGCTGGGTCGCGGGGAGCTGTTCGGCGAGCTCCTGCCGCAGCTCGTCGCCGAGCACGAGGTCGATGCGCACTACGTGCCGTCGACGCCCTCGGGGGGCGAGCTGCCGTTCAGACCCGATGCGGGCGTCGCCCATTACTTCGGGGTCGGCGCCTACAGGCGACCGCTCGAGGACGCGCGCCGGGCAGAGGTGCGGTTCGCAACGGAATGCCTGGCGATTGCGAACGTCCCCGACGACGGCGCAATCGAGCAGCTCGCTCCCGGCGGTGCAGCGCGACACGTGCACCATCCGGCGTGGAAGAGAGGCGTCCCGCGTGACGTCGGCACGGGCTGGGACTTCGACGACGTCCGCGACCACTACATGCACGAGCTCTATGGGCTGGACCCCGTCGACCTTCGCTGGGCCGATCCGGAGCGCTATCTCGCCGTCTCCCGCGTGGTCTCCGGAGAGGTGATGGCCGCAACCTTCGGCGAATGGCGCCGCACGCGCTCGACCTGTGCGGGAGCGCTGGTGTGGACGCTGAACGACCCGGTTCCCGGCGCCGGCTGGGGGGTCCTCGACGTCCGCGGCCGGCCGAAGGCCGCGTACTGGTATCTGCGGCGGGCGCTCGCTCCCGTCGCCGTCTGGATGACCGACGAAGGCAACAACGGGCTCTCGATCCACCTGGCGAACGACCGCGCTGCAGGGCTGTCCGCCGATCTCGGCGTGACGTTCCACCGAGCCGACGGCACACCGGTCGAGACCGCGTCGACGACGCTGGAGCTCGCGCCGGGGACGGCATGCGAGCTTTCCGTCGAAGGACTGCTCGGATACTTCGCCGACGCGAGCTATGCGTACCGGTTCGGCCCGCCGCCTCACGAGGTGGTCGTGGCGACTCTCACCGAGGACGGCGTCTTCCGCTCGCAGGCGTTCCATTTCCCGCTGGGACCGCCGGCGCACGTCCAGTCGACGGACGACATCGGACTCATGGCTGTGGCCAAGCCCGCGACCGACGGGGCGTACACGCTCGAGCTCGCGGCTCGCCGGCTCGCGTATGCGGTCGCGCTCGACGTTCCCGGCTTCGACGTGAGCGATGACTTCGTCACGATCGCCCCGAACGGCTCGAGAAGCGTGCAGCTGGTGCCGACCATGCACACCGCCGACCTCGCCGGCGCGTCGGCGTGGCCGCTGAATGCGTCCCAGCGGACAACCCTGGTCGTTCAAACAACATGACCAAGCCCTTCTTCTTCGGTGAGTCCTCCTCCGCGCTGTACGGCGTGCTGCACATGCCGGCCCCCCAAACCGCGCACGACCGCGGCGTCGTCATCTGCGCCCCACTCGGCTACGAGAACGTCGTCCACTACCGCAACCTCGCGGTCCTCGCGCGTCATCTAGCCGAGGCGGGCCATCCGGTCCTCCGATTCGACTGGCCCGCCGTCGGCGACAGCGCCGGAAACGAGACTGACCCGGATCTCGTCGCGCGCTGGATCGAGTCGATCACCGTGGCGGCGCGGACTCTGCGCCACCTTGCAGACGTGGATGCAGTCGATGTGGTCGGACTGCGCATCGGAGCGACGCTTGCCGCAGTCGCCGCCGCGCGTGGCGCCGAGATCTCGGATCTCGTGCTGTGGGCTCCGTTCACGACCGGCGCGTCGTATCTCCGGGAGATGCGGGCCTTCCACCGACTCGCCGAGCTCGAGAACCGGGAACCCACGGCGCAGCCCGACCGTGGCGAAGAGGTCAGCGGCTTTCTGCTCTCGAGGGACACAATCGACGACCTGCTCGCGCTCGATCTTCTGCAGACCACGATCCCATCTGCCGCCGGACGACGCATCCTCATTGCCGGTCGAGACGGCCTTCCCGACCGGAAGCTCGTCGATCACCTGAGCGCTCAGGGGACCCAGGTGGACACCGATGCGTTCGAGGAGATGAGGGTCATCGGGTTGCGCTGGAACGACGTCGAGATCCCAACCGCGACCTTCGAGTCGATCGCCACGTGGCTTCGCAAAGGAGCGCCTGCCGCGGAATCAGTCGTCGAGCCGGAAACGACGTCTCGCCACGTCCTCGGAGAGTCACACGTCCTCGATCACGTGCTCGTGCTGGGCGGCGAACGGGCACGTCGCGTGGCAGTTCTTTCGCTTCCGGAGACGAGCCGGGGCACTCAGCTCGACTCGTGGGTCGTCTTCCCCACGACGGGACACACACGCCGTATCGGACCGAACCGGATGTGGACGTCCTTCGCGAGGTACTGGGCGGCCCAGGGAATGCCCTCGGCTCGAATCGACGTCCTGGGGGCCGGTGACAGCGACGGGCCCGACGTCGAACGCCTCGGGGCGATGTACGCGGACGACGTTCAGGCGGACGTGCACGCGCTCCTCGCCGAGCTGCGCGAACGGTACGGAGCGAAGCGGTTCGCCACCGTCGGACTCTGCTCTGGCGGCTACACGGGGCTCTACGCCGCGCTCGAGGAGCCTGACGTCGCCGGCGTCGTGCTGGTCAATCCGCAGACACTGTTGTGGAACGCGGCCGAGGCATCGATCAGCCCGGCCAGCGACGTCACGCGCTCGCTCTTGAGCGCGACGCGCTGGAAACTCTTGCTGCGAGGCGAGGTCTTGCCGCACCGTGTGACCAACATCGTCGTCCGAGCTTTCGCCGTCCGAACGCGGCAGCGCATCGCGCGTGCGCTCAGCGGCCTCACGGGTCGTACAGAGACTGCCGGAGCCCGCATACGCAAGACCTTCGCCCAACTCGCGGGGCGCGGCTGCTCGATCGTCTTCGTCTACTCCGACGGCGACCCGGGTGTCGCGTACGCCGAGCGTCATCTCGGCGGTCCGCCGAACGGTCCCGGCATCCGCGTGGAGATCGTGCCGGGCCCCGATCACACGTTCCGGCCACTGTGGTCTCACACCGTGCTCAGAGAAAGGATCGAACCGGAGCTCCGACGCCTCGGCCTCCTGCCCGAAGCATCGACGAATGGACAGACTGCGCAGATCGCGGCGTCGGCGCCGAAAGGGATCGCCACACGGATCGGCTACTAGTGGTCGCTCCGGTTGATTCGCGTCCTCATGCGGCGAGCACTTTGCCGGTGTATGTCCAGTTGAAGGGACGGGCGGTTTGGTTGTAGGTCTCGACGAAGGCGAGCATCTGCTG